>Ga0308168_1000733_pt1 | contig 35925 bp, 32 predicted proteins | sample PhyCR2_FD_202133 | JGI IMG/M metagenome (GOLD analysis project Ga0308168, IMG submission 202133) | Phyllosphere microbial communities from UC Gill Tract Community Farm, Albany, California, United States - DLSLRC.R2 | ecosystem: Host-associated > Plants > Phyllosphere > Unclassified | place: USA...
AGCTGGAAGTCAGTGAAGAACGCTACAAGTCGTTGTTCACGTACCATCCGGATGCCGTCTATTCCCTTGATCTGAAAGGACGGATTGAGAGCGCGAATCCGTCTTTTGAAAAATTAACGGAGCAGCACGCAGAGGATTTGATCGGGAAAACGTATCGTCAGTTCATGACAAGTCAACAGACGTCGACGGATAAGGCGACGGCACATCAGTTCGAAACCGTCTTCCAAAAGACTGGTGGTACGGAGGTATTGCTGAACATCACGAACATTCCGATTCGCGTCCGGGACCGGTTCGTCGGAATGTACGGAATCGGTCAGGATATCACAACGATCCGGGAAAATGAATTAAAGATCCGTCGTCTTGCCTATTACGATCATTTGACCGGTGCCATCAACCGGACTTACTTTGAAGAAGTTTTGTATCATCTGGTCGAAGAGGAGCAGGAAGAGGAAACCATCGTTCTTTGCTTCATTGATCTCGATGATTTTAAGCTCGTGAATGATTCATTTGGCCACCATGTCGGCGATCAGTTGCTGATTCAAGTGGCAGAGCGTCTGCAAGAGGCCGTCGGACCGGAAGATATCGTCGCGCGGCAAGGCGGAGATGAATTTACCGTCATCTTGCGTGATGTGACGTCAAACGAGCAGGGAAGAAACCGGACAGCCCGCCTGCTCGAGGATTTAAAAAGAACGTATGTCATTGAAGGAATCGAATTGATTTCAAATCCGAGTATTGGAGCGGTCAGCTGCCGGCGGACGGCGGGGAAACATGTCGTGACGTTGCTGAAGCAAGCCGATCTCGCGATGTATCAGGCGAAATCAGGTGGCGGTAAATCCATCATCTTCTTTGAAGATATTGCGGAAAAGGCATCTTACCGTCTGAGACTGGAGTCCGAGTTGCCAATCGCCATCGAAACGAATGAACTGATCCTGCATTATCAGCCGCAAGTGGATACCGTCACGTACAAGATGGTCGGTGTCGAAGGATTGATCCGCTGGAATCATCCGGAATTCGGAATGATTGCACCTAACGATTTTATTCCGATGGCGGAAGAAGCCGGCATGATTATCCGGCTCGGGGAATGGGTCTTGCGCGAAGGATTTTTACAGGCCAAACGGTGGCAGGATGCTGGTATGAACTTAAAAGTCGGACTCAATGTTTCGATGCAACAGTTTCACCATCCGACGTTCGTCCTGACATTGGTTCGGCTGGTCGAGGAAACGAATGTTGATCCGAAGCGGATTGATCTTGAAATCACGGAAGTCTCGGCCGTTGAAGATATCGAAGAGACCGTCTTGACGATGAACCGTTTAAAAGACCTCGGCTTCACGATTTCGATTGATGACTTCGGCACCGGCTATTCGTCCTTGTCGCGGTTGGCGGATTTCCCAATCGATACATTAAAGATTCCACGTGAGTTCGTCGAAAAAATCCAGCCGGCAACGACCGGGTACTCGATGATCTCGTCCATCATTCATTTAGCGAAGTCGCTTGATCTTGAGGTCATCGCGGAAGGGGTCGAGACGCTCGAACAGGTTAACGTCCTGAACCGGTTGGAATGTTCGCGGATGCAAGGTTATTACTTTGGTCGCCCGATGCCCGCAGAACAAATTCCGGCTCTTTACTAAAAAAGAAGACGATCCTTTCCAGCAAAACAGGAAGGGATCGTCTTTTGGTCTTTTAGCATTATAAGCGCAAAGAAAGGGACGAACCTTTTCCAAGCACATCACGTTTCGCACTGAGGACATCACTCGTCAACAACTCGACTGATGTGAGCGGTTGTTCGATAATGAAACCGAAGTTTCCGCTTCGTGTCTCGCCGGGGGCATATGTCGCAGCGAGCGACTCGAGGTAGACATCGTCTTGCAGTGTCTTCTCGGTTTTTGCATCGAGCCTGAAGTGAGCGACGGGGTTAAACGTGACCGGCTCATCGCCTCTGTTCGTGATCGTCACACGTGTCTTGACGAGATCAAAGGATTCGTTATGGGTGAAGCCGTGAAAGAAGTCAATCATCCCGTAACTCGGACGGGCATGGAATACTTTGATTTCTTCGACTTTCATCGTGATTGGTCCAATCGTACGTGTTACATCTGGTCGGACAAATTTTTTTAATGTCAATTCACCTTTGGCATCGGCAATTGATGCGTCGACTTTCGTCAGTTTCCGGTCATCTGGTAATTGCGGGTTCGGGACATATGCGGCAGACTTTTCGATCGATACCGGTGTCTCCTGTTTCGGGGCCGACTTTTCTGATGACTTCTCTTGGACGGTGTCTGGCGTAGTGCCGCAACCCGAAAGAATCGTCCCGAGCATCAAGGCAGCAAGTATCTGTTTCATGGAAAGTCTCCTTATTTCTTCGACTTCAGTAAATCGAAGATGATTTTGGCATGATCCGTATTATCGACTTGTCCGGCAAACCGTTCCTTCGCTGGACCAAACGCATAGACGGGAACGTCTTCACCCGTATGTCCGCCTGTCGTCCAGCCGGTGTGCGACCGTTCATTGAAGATGGCTTCGATCGCATTGTCGACATCAAGCAGTTTCTTCGATTCCGCAGCACGTGTAACGGACTCGATTTCATCTTCCGTCAGGGTGAGTTTCTTCTGGTCGATATATGTCGTCAACGTTTTTTTGACATCGGCACCTTCGATGATTTTTGCTGCCATGAAGTCTGGTGTCTTTTTCGCCGCCTTGATCGGCTCGGCGAACCAGTTATAGATACCATCTGCTCCAATCGAGTAACCGCCGGTCGAATGGTCGGCTGTCGCCACGACAAGCGTGTGCTTGTCTTTTTTGGCAAAGGCGATTGCCGCTTTGAAGGCACGTTCGAAGTCTTCCATCTCGCTCATGGCACCGACGATGTCATTGTCATGACCGGCCCAGTCGATTTGACTTCCTTCAACCATCAGGAAGAAGCCTTTTTTGTTTGAATCAAGTCGTTTGATGGCGGAATTCGTCATCTGTTCGAGTGACGGAACGGATGATTCCCGGTCGATGCGTTTCGGCAGACCACCGTCCGCAAACAGACCGAGGACCTGTTTGTTTTTATCCGCCTGCATTTGATCCAGATTCGTGACGTAGCTGTAACCGTCTTTCTTAAACGCTTTCGTCAAATCGGTATCCGGACGGACGAAGTTTGATTTCCCGCCTCCGAGCAGGACGTCGATCTTATGTTTGCCGTTGACCCGCTCCTTGAAGTAGTCGTCCGCAATCGCATTCATGTTTTTCCGGTTCTCATCGTGCGCGCCGAATGAAGCCGGTGTCGCGTGTGTAATTTCGGATGTCGCAACAAGTCCCGTCGATTTTCCGCGTTCTTTCGCTGCTTCAAGGACCGTCTTGACCTCTGATTTATCATTGTCGACGGCAATCGCGGCATTATATGTTTTGACACCGGACGACATCGCCGTCGCGGCGGATGCGGAATCCGTGATGTTTTGCTCCGGGTCTTCCGGATAGGTCATCTGTTGTCCGACGAGATATTGATCAAATGTCGTTTTTTCCGCGACCGGCGTCGAAGGATCATTTTTTAAGTACCGGTGGGCTGACGTATACGAGACACCCATCCCGTCCCCGATCAGGAAGATGACATTCCGGATTTCCGGTGATTTTGCATGTTTCGTCTTAGCCTCAGCGTCGTTCATCGAGACCATCGTACTTAAGGAAAGGGTCGACAAGGCAAGAATGGGAATGATTCGTTTTAACTTCATGGATTGTTCCTCCTTCAGGAAAATAAATAAATAGTTTAGTATCGGATCAGATCTACAGGACTAACTTTAGCGGTAGAGTGTAAAACGAACATTTGAGGGATGTAAAGTTTTGTTAAGAATCAAACAGAAAACTTTACGTCGGACAGGAAGGTCGATGAGTAAAAAACAGTCAGAACGGTAATAAGATAAGAAATGGTTTTGAAACATTTTTCAGTGACAGCTCGTAAAGAAAGATAATCAATTTCAAGGAGGAATGACGATGAAGAAGACAAGGTGGATGACAGTCGGTCTCCTCACGGCGACAATTGGGCTGGCAGGGTGTAATGACCAGACGATAGAAGATGGTCAAGGAGAGAACGGGTCGAAACAGCTTTCGAATACGGAGTTGCTGAAAAAAGCATCGAATGCGCAAGAAGACATTAAATCGTTCCGGATGGAAGGAACGACGGCATCGGATGTTGGCGACATGACGGTCGATCAGAGGGTAACGGTCGATCTGATTCAGGAACCGCTCGCCATGCATCAGACGGTTAATATGAAAAACCCTCAAGATGGAAAAGATCTTCAGGTGGAAAGTTATATCATGGATGATAAGTTGTACCTCTCTCAAAATGATCAGTGGTTTGTTCAGGATGCATCCCAACTAGGTGAGATGATGAATCAGATGAAATCAACCGTCTCAACAGATAAAAACCTGCAATTACTGAAAAAGTATAAAGACAGCTGGACAGTTAAAAAGACCGGTAACGTCTATCAGGTGGATGTGGATTTGAAAGGGGATCAGTTGAAAGCGTTTATGAAGGATTCGCTGGAACAGTCCGGTCAATTTAATCAAATGAAAGAGGTCATGGATCAAATTGAGTATAAAAAGATGGTCTACTCGATGACCTACGACGCAAAAACCTACTATCCAAAAACGATGGATATGGAGATGGAGTTTGCGGTTGACGGGAAAACGGACTTTTCGATGAAAAATGAATCGACGTTCTCGAAATTTAATGAAATTCCAGCTATAAAATTGCCGATGGAAGCTAAAAATGCACAGGAATTGCCGGGCGGTAATCAGTAAATGTAATCTGGTATAAAAAAGCAAACTTCTTTTCGGGAAGAATCCGAGAAGGCGTTTGCTTTTGATTTAATCATTTCTAGACTATTAATTTGAAAAATATAAGTGGTGCAATCGTCTGCATCTGAAATTAAGTATTGACAATAATCTGTAAATTCTGAAAAGATAGAAAAGTACATAGTGAATTAAAAGGAGGGGAAACAGAATGGGTACATCGTTCAGTGATTGGATTGGCACGGTATCGGATTTCGTATGGGGACCGCCGTTGCTTATCTTTTTGGTCGGTACGGGGATTTACTTGACGATACGACTTGGATTCATTCAAATTACTAAGCTTCCGTATGCATTGAAACTGGCATTCACGAAACATCAGGACGATACGTCGGAAGGGGATATCAGTCATTTCCAGGCATTGATGACAGCACTGGCAGCGACGGTCGGTACGGGGAATATCGTCGGAGTTGCGACAGCCGTCGTCCTCGGGGGACCGGGCGCGATCGTCTGGATGTGGTTGTCCGGATTGTTCGGAATGGCGACGAAGTATGCCGAGGCGATTCTCGCCGTCAAGTACCGTGTTGTCGATGAGAAGGGACAGATGGCCGGGGGGCCGATGTACTATCTCGAGCGGGGATTAAAACAAAAATGGCTCGGTGTGTTGTTTGCCGCGTTTGCTTCGCTTGCCGCCTTCGGGATCGGTAATGGTGTTCAGACGAACTCTGTTGCACTGGCGATGAAATCGACGTTCGACGTGCCGTTGTATGTGACGGGGATCGTCCTGATGGTGGCGACGGGGGTCGTCATTATTGGTGGAGTCAAGTCAATCGGGAAAGTCGTCAGTTATTTTGTCCCATTCATGATTTTCTTCTATGTCGGAAGTGGTCTCCTCATCATGGTCATGAACTTTGATTTGATTCCGGGTGCACTCGCGACGATCTTCAGCAGTACGTTCTCGAATGAAGCCATCACCGGTGGTGCCATTGGTGCTGCGATTCGTTACGGGGTTGCCCGCGGGGTTTTCTCGAATGAAGCGGGTCTCGGTTCTGCACCGATTGCAGCTGCCGCTGCAAAAACGGATTTCCCGGGACGTCAGGCACTCGTCTCGATGACGCAGGTGTTTCTCGATACGCTTGTTGTCTGTTCGATGACCGGCTTGACGCTTGTCATGGGTGGTCAACTTGATAAAAAGCTGGAAGGGGTCGAATTGACGACCGCCAGCTTTGAAGTGTTCCTTGGACCGGCCGGAAAGTATATCGTGACGATTGGTCTTGTCATGTTCGCTTTCTCGACCGTTCTCGGATGGTCCTATTACGGTGAAAAATCCATCTATTATCTGTTTGGTCAAAAGTCGATTTTACCGTACCGGATTCTGTTTGTTCTCGTCGCGGGACTTGGGGCGATGACGACGAACTTGAATATGGTCTGGGCGATTTCCGACGTCTTCAACGGACTGATGGCCATTCCGAACTTGATCGGTTTGATTGGTCTGTCCGGTGTCGTCATTGCGGAAACCCGACTGTTCCGCGAACAGCTGAAACGGGAAGAGGCCGAACGACGAATTTCATAGAATTTCTGACGGTGCACAAAACCCCGCATTCTCATATGGAGAGTGCGGGGTTTGTTTGATTAAGTCGTTTGATACAGCATGAGGGATTCGTACGGGCGTAATGTGACTTGCCCTGACGCCTCTAAGACATCCGGATAATTCTGAATCAGAACCTGATGATCCAGCCACTCGTCCGGTAACGTGAACGAAGCTGCCGTACCGTAAAAGTTCGACAGGACGAGAACTTGTTCGTCGTCGGTCGTCCGTTCGTACGCCCAAAGCGAGAGATCGTCAGGTGTCAGAAGCCGGTAACTTCCGTTCGTCAAGACGTCATATTGTTTGCGCAGGTGAATCAGCTGCTTGTAATGATAGAAGACCGAGTCCGGATCGGCAAGCGCTGCTTCGACATTAATCGAAGTATGGTTTTCAGGAACCGGAATCCACGGTGTTGCCGTCGAGAAACCGGCGTGCGGGGACGCATCCCACTGCATCGGTGTCCGGGCATTATCGCGGGATTTTTGACGGATTGCGGCCAAAATATCAGCTTCTGTTTCACCGAGTGACGCTTTTTCGGTATACGCGTTCAGTGTCTCGACATCCCGGTAATCGGTCAGGTCCGTGAAGTCCGGATTCGGTGTGCCAATTTCTTCGCCCTGGTAGATGTATGGTGTACCTTGCAAACCGTGTAACGTCGTTGCGAGCATCTTCGCACTTTCGATCCGGTAAACCGTATCGTCACCAAACCGGCTGACGACACGGGGCTGGTCATGGTTACACCAGAAAATCGCATTCCAGGCATTTCCCTGCATCCCGACCTGCCAGTCGGAGAGAATCCGTTTCAGCTCGAGGAAATCGAACGGGGCTGCCGTCCATTTCTCTCCGTTCGGATAATCAACTTTCAAGTGGTGGAAGTTGAACGTCATTTTCAGTTCCTGCTCGTTCAGATTCGAGTAACGGAGGCAATGATCGAGTGTCGTTGACGACATCTCACCGACCGTCATCAAGTCGTGACCGGCAAAGACACGCTGGTTCATCTCCTGCAGGTAGTCATGGACGCGTGGACCGTCTGTGTAGTGTTTCCGTCCGTCACCGGTCGGGTCATCCGCAAAACTGTCATCTTTTGAAATCAGGTTGATGACGTCGAGCCGGAAACCGCGGACGCCTTTATCGCGCCAGAAGCCCATCATCTGATAGACGGCTTCCCGGAGCGCCGGGTTTTCCCAGTTGAGATCAGCTTGCGTCTTGTCGAACAGATGCAGGTAATACTTACCGGCGACCTCGTCGAACGACCAGGCCGGTCCACCGAATTTTGATACCCAGTCCGTGGGTTCGTCCCGCCAGATGAAGTAATCGTGGTAGGGGCTATCAGGATTTCGTCCTTGCCGGAACCACTCGTGATCGGTCGAACAGTGATTGACGACGATATCCATCATGACGGATAACTGGCGTTTACCGGCTTCCGCAATCAATTGATCGAAGTCTGTCATCGTGCCGTAAGACGGATCAATCGCATAATAGTCACTGACGTCATAGCCGTTGTCGCGCTGTGGTGACGCGTAGACCGGTGTCAGCCAAAGATAATCGACGCCGAGCTCTGCCAAGTAATCAAGTTTTGCGGTCACGCCGCGTAAAGTGCCGGTCGGTTTGCCTTCCGGGCTGTAAAAACTTTTCGGGTAGATTTGATAGACGGCGGATTTACGCCAGTCAGTTGTCGTAAGGGTCATATCAGGTCACACCTTTCTAAAACTTAAGCTGCCTCTTTGAGTGCCGCTTTGCGGGCACGTTTGGTCGAGACATAATGGAACAGGAACGTACAGACGATCGGAACGATGATCGCGATAACCATTCCGATGATGAACGACAGAATCGATCCCGGAACAATCGAGATGAACGCCGGAAGACCACCGACACCGATGGCCGGTGCGAGTACACCGCTGACCGCAATGAAGGAAGACGCGATCGCTGATCCGACAAGTGCCGCGTAAAACGGATACTTGAACCGGAGATTGACCCCGAACATGGCAGGTTCGGTGATACCGAAGTAAGCCGAGATGGCCGAAGTCGATGCCATGTTTTTATCATTGACGTTTTTCGCAAGGAACAGCATCGCAAGTGTCGCTGATCCTTGGGCGATATTCGAGATGGCAATCATCGGCCAGATGAATGTCGTCCCGCTTTGACCGATCAATTGTAGATCGACCGCGATGAACATATGGTGCATCCCCGTAATGACGAGTGGGGCGTAAAGCGCACCAAACAATAAAGCGCCGAGCAATGGAACAGCTTCAAATGTATTAACGACGCCGATCGTAATCCAGTCCCCGATTTGGCGGGTGACTGGTCCGATGACGGCAAGGGCCAGGAAACCGGTTAACGTGATCGTCGTAATCGGGACGACCAGCAATTGAATCGCGTTCGGAACACGATTTTTAAGCCAACGTTCGATTGTACTTAAGACGTAAGCGGCAGCGAGGACCGGTAAAATCTGTCCTTGATAACCGACTTTTTCGATTTCAAATAAGCCGAGGATATTGAATGTCGGAATATCCCCTTTCAGAGCACTCTGCCCATAATTCCAGGCATTGAGAAGATCCGGATGGACGAGCATCAGTCCCATGACAATCCCGAGGATTTCACTGCCGCCAAAGCGTTTCGTAGCGGACCAGCCGACCAGGGCCGGCAGGAAGACGAAGGCTGTGTTCGCCATCATGTTGATGAGATCCCATAAGCCCTGCAGGTTCGGATACCGTTCGATCATCGTCTTGCCGCCAAACTCGATGCCGAACAGATTGTTGATTCCCATTAACAGTCCGGCGACGATGATGGCCGGGATGATTGGCATGAAGACATCGGAAAAGACTTTAATCAATTTTTGGAACGGATTCATCTTGGAGGCGCCGGACGATTTAACGTCGGCGATCGTCGTTGCCTGTAAGCCGGTCAATTGAATGAATTCAGCGTACACACGGTCGACGTCACCTGCGCCGATTACGATTTGATAGACACCCGCATTCAGGAAAGCGCCTTTGACGAGCGGGACTTCAAGCAATGCTTCCTGCTCGACGAGACTTTGATCTTTCAGTGTTAAACGAAGGCGGGTGACACAGTGGGCTGCCTGCTCGACGTTGTCTTTGCCACCGATTCGTTCGATGATTTGTTCTGCAATTTGCCGGTAGTTGGGTTTCATCTCACATTCTCCTTTTGGATTGAACTGAAGACTTCTTTTGAAATGAAAACGTTTTCTTATATGCGCACACTCATCTTAACTTATCTATATAAGTTAAGTCAACAACTTATATAGATAAGTTCGAGGGCGGTTTAATTCCATTAAAAAAGACCGACTCAAAAGCCGGTCCTTTTTAATCATATGATTTTGCAGCTTAACAGTAAGATTGTCGGCAACGGTGTCTTTAGGAAGATTGAAGCGCCTCAAAGACGAAATGGGACTGCTTCACATCCAGGTATTGGCATTCATACTCGATCAGCCCGTTGTCCAGTTCGATCGCCTGAAGCGGTCGAACGGGAATCGACTGCTGATTTAGAATCAACACCAGTTCAATTCCTTCATGAACCGGCAGATGGAGAGACGAATAGAAGGAGACACTATGCATCGTGCCTTTGGAGACTGCAATGTTTGTCCGACCAACGTGGATATCCTGTCCGTTCAACCGTTGAATCGTAATCGAAGCATCGATTGTCCGGGTGCTGATCGGAGAAGTCATCGCTTCCGTCGCTGCAATTTGCCGCCTACGCATCGCCTGTTCGAAATCTGCTTTTGGCAGGGGTTTACTGAACAGGTAGCCTTGAATAGTTGTACATTCGAGTCCCCGTAGGAAGTGAAGTTGTCCCATCGTCTCGACGCCTTCTGCGACGACATCCATTCCGAATTCCTTGGCCATGAAGAGGACACTCCGGACGACGGATTGCGTTTTTTTATCTTGGACCAACGTCGTCGCGAACTGCCGGTCAATCTTAATCGTGTCGATTGGATACTGTTGCAGGTAAGAAATCGACGAGTATCCTTTTCCGAAGTCATCGAGGGCAATCTTGATCCCCATTTGGCTGAGCATCTGAAGCGACTGTTGAATTTTACTGTTATCAAACAGGACATCGGTCTCGAGAATCTCGATTTCAAGCATGCTTGGGGAAACACCGAAGCGTTGGAGTGTCTCCTGGCAGGTCTCGGCAAAGTTTCCGTGAATCAGACGTTTGGGAGAAACATTGATTGAGATTGGAACGATCGGTAAGTCGGCAAGAATCCATTGGTTGATGTTCCGGCATGTTTCTTCGAGCACCCAGTCGGCGATCAGGATATGCATCTCGCTTTCCTCGGACAACGGGATGAAATCGTTTGGCGGAATCCGGCCCCAGTCCGGATGTTGCCAGCGGATCAATGCCTCGGCTCCGACGATCGTTCCGGACCAGGCGTTAACCTTCGGCTGGTACTCGAGGAACAGTTCATTCCGGCGGATAGCTGTCCGGATACTTTTTTGAAGCTGATGACGCCGGTAAGTCTCGATATTGAACGTCGAGGAATAGACGCTGTATTCATTCACACGGGCCCGGCCGAGAGCGATGCTTGCTGCTTTGACAAGGTCTTCCGCTGAATCCGCATCTTCCGGGAACCGGCTGACGCCAATGCCGATGGCCGGATACCATTCGTAGGAATCGATGACGATTTTTTGTTTGGACAGTTCAATCAATTGTTCACAAATTTTGTTGATCGAACATTCCGAGACGACGTTCGGGAACAGGACGATGTATTCGTCTCCGTACAGATGACCGAAGTAAGAAGCGCCCGGCAGTTGGTGCAGTAACTGGGTCGCCGTTTTCGACAGCCATTTATCGCCGATCGCATAACCGAAATCATGATTGATGTCCTGGAGCGTATTGTAACTGACCGTCAAGACACTGAACGTCGGATACGTCTTGATCCACTGGCCGATTTTCTCGAGGACGAGCGTCCGGTTCGGCAGACCCGTCACGCGGTCATGCATGGCTAGCTGAAAAATTTTCTCTTCCTGCTGCTTTAACTGGGTGATGTCCTGAATGACACTTTGAAAGGCGGAGACGATACCGTGTGTGTTGCAGATCGGCGTCCGGTTTTCTAACACCCAGTACAATGTTCCTTCATATTGGATCCGGTACGAGAGTTCGATTTCATGGTTGGCGAGGATACGCTGATGACTCGCTTCGACTTTCGAACGGTCTTCTTCCAAAATCAAATCCGTTTCCCAGATTCCTTCCGTGCCTTCATAGTGGTGAAGGATGCCGGAAAAAATCTTCTCGAAGCCTCGTGTATGGAAAATGATTGTTTTTTCCGTAAAATCGTAACGGTAGATGGCACTGGTCGAGACTTGTTGGAACGTCAGTAGCTTTTCCTTTTCGTCATGAAGTTGTTTATCAAGCGATTTATGCTCGGACAAATTATAGATGACGCACGTCAGCTCCGTCTGTTCGTCCGCACCGGTCTGACGGAAGGCGCACCGGCAAAAGACATCCTGAAATCCGTGCTGCGGATGAATGACACGGGTTTCGATATCGAGCGAAGGCAGAAGACGGTTGGCTTTCAGCAAATCAAGAAATTCCCGAAACTCCTGCTGATGGGCAGGGTCAATTCGTTGAAACAGTTCCTGTTTGGAAAGCGTCTTAATCTGATCCGGCGGAACACCAAACAGTTCGGCGAATGAATCGGACGCACGTAACAAACAGCCGTCTTCGTTAAAAGCGGCAATGGCGATACCGGGAAGCGTCTCGACCAATTGTTGATCGAACTGAACCGCATCCATCTGCTGTTTCATGATACGACTTGTCGTCAAATCACGGATGATTCCGTAAGCCCCGACAATCAAGTTGTTTGAAAAAATCGGGATGTTGACAATCTGCATCTCAAGATACTGTCCGTTGACGTGGCGGACGCGGATCGCGTAAGTCTCGCTGCTCCCGGACATGACTTTTTGGAAATGTTGCAGCGTCGTTTCCTGATCCTCAGGATGAACAAAAAAACTGAAATGGTTCATTAAATCCTGTCCTGTATATCCGAGCAGGGAAGAGGTTTTATCGTTCAGACGTGTCACACGTCCGGTCGGGTCAAGGGTGAAGATCGCATCTGGATGGTTTTCCATGAAATGTTCGTCGATGACGGAGACATCCTGCCCGCGTTTTAGTAAAGTATGTAGTCCTTTCTTAAATGGCACAGGTAAAACCTCCAGTTAAAAAATATATGGAAAAACCTAAAAAATGGTTTCTTTTTTTATAATATAACATTCAAATGGAAGAGTGAACGATTCCTTTTAAAAAAAAGAGAGAACGGAATTTAAATCCGTTCTCCCATGGTTCTGTTCAAAAGCATATTGCTTTTTGCTTAACGGCGTGCGATATCCGTGAATTGAAACTTATCCAGCCGGTGACGCGACTGCGTCCGTTCGAAATGCTGTCCCTCATAAAAATACGTGTCATTCGTAATGACGATGACGTGAGAGGTACCCTCTAAATCCAGATACTGCTGATCTTCTGCCGTCGCCGGCTGGGCTTCGATTTTTCGTTTCGCATAACTGATCTGCCGTCCGAGTGTCTGTTCGATGTACGAATAGATGGATGAGCCGGCGATTTCTTTCGTCAGACCGGGGACAAGGGATGTCACGAACAGATTGATGTCAAAGATGACCCGTTCACCGTCAATCGTCCGGACCCGTTTGACCTGTGTCAGTGACGTACCGGGTGCGACATGAAACAAATGTGCCAGTTCCTCGGTTGCTTCAATCAGGTCACAGGAGATGACATCCGTCGTGACGTCGTGTCCAGTCATTTGCCGGTTGGCTTCCGAAAAGCTGACGATGCCGTTGAATTGAAAGGCGATCGCGTCCTGGCTGAGCACGAAGACACCTTTGCCCTGGTGTTTACGGACGAAGCCTTTGTCCTGCAGGGCATCAATTGCTTTTCGGACCGTTCCGCGACTGGCACCAAATTCCTGCATCAGTTCCGTTTCGGAAGGGAGTTTTGTTTCGGCCGGTAACGTTCCATCCTGGATCCGGTCGACCAATTGTTGATAAATCTGAAGATATTTGGGCATGATCGATTCCGTCCTTTTTTACAAGTGTTGGGGATAGTGTAGCACGGAATTAACGTTTCCACCCAATCATCCGGCGATAGGAACTGAAAGCGGGCCAGGCGAGAATCGCGACGGCAAGCCAGTAGAGAAATTGATTTTCAGACGAGATGATACCGATGATGGCAGCGAGTAAAACAGTCGTATAGACAGAAAACACGATGATCAACAACGGATGAATCTTCGGGAAAACCGTGAAACGGCCAAGACGTTCGTTTTCACTTTTGACATAAAGCAGACTGCCGCAGCTGACCAAGATGACAAGCAAGACAAAATTGAATACAAGTGCACTGGTTAACTGTTCTTCCTGGAACAACAAGGTGAACGGAGAAGCTATCGTCGTCAGGAAATCGAATGGTGAATCCTGCTCTTCCGCGAGGCCGAAACCAAGCGTCGTGATGGCGACGACCGCAAAAAAGGTCAAGTAGTTTAAAAACAAGAAGAACAGACCGAGCAGCAACTGACCGATGATGTCACCGGCAATCGTTCCCGCGAGCAAAAAGATGCTGAAGACGACGAGGTCGAACAGGAAATAGGACACGAAGTCGAGTGCCAGGTCGGACAAGCCGACATAGTCAAAAGGATTGATTCCGCCGAGTCCCTGTAAAATCAGCCAGCTGAAGAAGAAACCGATGATCGGTAGAATCAGCAGGACTGCGACACCAAGACTCCACTTGATCCAGTAGAGCGTTTTTTTATTGACCGGCAGTGCATGGAGCATTAAACTCCGACCGCTGCCACGTTCTTTACCGAGGAGCAGGATGGCGAAAACAGCGATTAAAATCGCGCCGAACCCGGCAAAACTCGGACTGACGAGAACGGATTGGATGATTTCGTACTCTGCTCCGCCGTATGTACCGAAGTTATCGATGACCGTATAACTGCCGAAACCGTAACTGAAGACGGCAAGCAGGAACAGCGAGGCGAGCGGCCAAATACCTTGTTTGATGTGATAACGGATCAGTTGTTTATACATGTTGATCGCCTCCGAACGTTCCTAAAAAGTAATCTTCGAGTTGGACAGGTAATGCATCCTTCAGTAACGGATTCGTCTTGTCGACGTAAGCGGCACCGGCTTCCGAGCGGACGATCAGCGTGACGACCCGTCCGGTTTGGGACAGGACGTGGACGTCGTGGTGTTGGAATTCCGGAACGCTCTCATAGGCGAGCTGCCATTTCTGCATGCTCGATTTCGCATCTTCGAGTGTTTGCGGTTCCTTGACGAGATGTTGTTCGATCGTCATGATCCGGTCGGCCAGTGAATCGAGTTCCTCCAACTGGTGTGACGCGATCAGGACGGCGGTTTGACGTTCGGCAAGCAAAGTCACGAGCTGTTTTAAGTAATTTCGTTTATTGATCCGGTCCAGTCCGTCCGTCGGTTCGTCAAGGAGCAGGACCGGTGTATTCGTCGCGAACGCCAGCTGAAGTAAAAACAGTTGGGCCTGACCTTTTGAGAGCGAAGTGACACGCCGGCCGCGATCGAGGTTCAATGACCGGCAGTAGTTTTCGATGAAGGTCCGTTCAAAATTCGGATAAAAGGCATTGTAAAAGCCGATCAGTTCTCCGAGTGTCATCTGACGGTAAACCCCGAGCGAATCCGGGACTAAAAACAGATGCTGCCGTGCTGCCGGAACGTGATGGATCGATTGCTGGTTCCATTCGACTTTTCCGCGCGACGGCTCAAGTGCTCCGACGAGTGTCTTCATTAATGTCGTCTTCCCGGCACCGTTTCGTCCGATCAGTGCCGTGATCGTTCCGGCCGGTAACGTGAACGAGGCATTTTCATAAATCATTTTGGAATCAATCTGTTTGGTCAGGTGAGACACGGTCAACATGATGAATCCTCCCTTGTTTGAATAAGTAGTTGATACAGATCTGCATTGGATATCGATAATTCATCGGCTACAGCGCACAGTGTCTGCACATGCGGCTGAATCGCCGCCTGTTTGACCCGTTCAATCGGCAGGTCGGAAATGAACGATCCTTTGCCGCGCATCGTGACGATGAAGTTCTGGCTTTCGAGTTCCTGATAAGCACGGGAAACGGTATTTGGATTGACGAGTAACGTGCTCGCCAGTTCGCGGACGGACGGCATCTGTTCGCTGGACCGAAGCAATCCACGGGCAATCGCACGGATGATTTGGGCGACCAGCTGCTCATAAATCGGCAACGAACTTTTGGGATCAACCGTAAACATTCGATTACCTCCTTAAGTGTATTAATTCAATTAGTACACTGATTATAGGAAATTCCATCCAGTTCGTCAATAGGCGGGGAACTGCGGGGAACACTTCTAAAAGGAAGAAATGTTTCTTCAACGTAACGCGTCTTTAAATATTTGCTATACTGACGACAGAAGAATCATCAGGAAGGATGACCGAGAATGTTAGAGCGATTAAGTGCGTTAGAGGACCGCTACGAAAAATTAAATGACCTGTTGGCGGATCCCGCCATCATTAAAGATACGAATCAATTGCGTGAGGTGTCGAAGGAGCAATCCCAACTGGCTCCGACTGTCGAAGTGTACCGCGTGTACCGCGACAAGATGGAGGCGTACCAGGAAGCGCGTCAGATGCTGACCGATCCGGAGATGCGCGATCTGGCCAAAGAAGAAGTCGCCGTGCTCGAACCGGAGATCAAGGAACTCGAGACGAAGCTGAAAGCGTTGCTCCTGCCGAAAGACCCGAACGACGATAAAAACGTCATCGTCGAAATACGCGGTGCTGCAGGCGGCGATGAAGCGGCCTTATTTGCCGGTGATCTCTTTAAGATGTACTCGAAGTTTGCCGAAAAACAGAACTGGAAGATTGAGATCATCGATGCCAGTTATACGGAGCTCGGCGGCTACAAGGAAATCATCTTCATCGTCAAAGGAACGGGCGCATACTCGAAGCTGAAGTACGAAAACGGCGCCCACCGGGTCCAGCGTGTTCCGTCAACGGAGTCAGGCGGACGGATTCATACGTCAACGGCGACCGTCGCCGTCTTGCCGGAAGCGGAAGATGTCGAAGTCGAAATTCATGACAAGGATGTCCGCGTCGATACGTTCACGTCGAGCGGTCCGGGCGGCCAGTCGGTCAATACGACCCAGTCGGCAGTTCGCGTGACACACGTCCCGACCGGCATCGTTGCTAGCTGTCAGGATGAGAAGTCACAGATCAAAAATAAAGAAAAAGCGATGAAGGTCTTGCGGGCCCGTGTTTACGACAAGATTCAACGCGAGCAACAGGCCGAGTACGATGAAAAACGGAAATCGGCGGTCGGAACGGGTGACCGCTCAGAACGGATCCGGACGTATAACTTCGCTCAAAACCGTGTCACCGATCACCGGATCGGTCTGACGATTCAAAAACTCGACCGGATTCTCCAGGGCGAGATGGATGAAGTCATCGATACCCTTGTGATGGAGTATCAGGCTCGGGCATCGGAGGCGGCGAACTGATGCGGATCGCAAAACGTCTCAATCAAGCACAAACGATGCTCGTGACGGCAGGACGCGAGGCCTCGAGTGCCGAATGGTTACTTATGCACGTTTTACAGGTCGACCGGACCGGATTATTAATCCGTTTGTCGGACGAACTCGAGCCAGAACAGGACCTGTTGTTCAGTGAATATTTATTGGCGCATTTAAATGGTATCCCGGTCCAGCATTTGATCGGATACCAACCGTTTTATGGACGGGATTTCCGTGTATCACCGGCTGTTCTCATTCCGCGACCGGAGACGGAGGAATTGATTGAATTCGTGACGGGACGCCTGCAGGGTGAAACGTTCCAGCCGGGGGAAATCGTCGATATCGGAACTGGCAGCGGCGCGATTTGTCTGACGCTTGCTCTTGAACTCGGACAACCGGTCACGACGGTCGATATTTCACCGGAAGCCATTACGGTGGCAAAGGAAAATCAACAGACGCTTGGAGGAGAGGTTACCTTTTTGGAAGGTGATTTACTGGCACCGCTTGCTGACCATTCGGTCCGGGTGCTGGTTTCGAATCCCCCTTATATTGAAGAAGATGAATTGCTCAGTGATGTCGTGTTTGATCATGAACCGCACCTTGCTTTATTTGGCGGAAAAGACGGACTTGTGTTCTACCGCCGCCTGATTGAAGACAGCAGTCGGGTGCTGCGCGATGATTTTCGTTTGATTGCGTTCGAAATCGGACACAATCAGGGACAAGAAGTGCAAATGATGTTAAAAAAACGTTATCCAACTGTAGAAACGGGTATTTTAAAAGATATAAACGGTAAAGACCGTATCGTGTATGCGGAACGAAAGGATTGTCCAGAGTGAAGACGGAAATGATTCAGCAGGAGACATTAAATGAAGCGGTACGACTATTACAGGAAGGTGAGGTCGTCGCGATTCCGACGGAGACCGTCTATGGTCTTGCGGGAGATGCGACGAGCGAAACGGCCGTTCGGCGAATTTTCGCCGCGAAGGGTCGACCTTCCGACAATCCGTTGATTGTTCATGTCGCATCCATCGAACAGGCAAAGCAGTTCGTCACTCATATTCCGGATGTCGCGACTCAATTGATGGATACGTTTTGGCCGGGTGCCTTGACGATCATTTTAGAATCAAACGGGCGTGCATCCTCACTCGTCACCGCAGGACTGGATACGATCGGATTACGGATGCCGGACCATCCGCTGGCGCTTGAGTTAATCGAAGCGACCGGACTGGGTCTGGCAGCACCAAGTGCCAACCGTTCCGGAAAACCTTCACCGACGTCAGCTGCGCACGTCGCACATGACCTCTCGGGCCGCATCGCCGCAATCGTCGACGGCGGGGAGACCGGAATCGGTGTCGAATCGACGGTCATCGACTGTACCACGACCCCACCGGTGATTTTACGACCGGGTGGTGTGACGCGGGAGCAGATCGAATCGATCATCGGGGATGTGTCACTTGATCCTGCCTTATCGATGAAAGACCAGGCACCGAAGGCACCAGGCATGAAGTACACGCACTACGCACCGGAAGCAACGTTATCCGTTGTCGCGGGTGACCTCTCATTCCTGCAGCAACTCATCGATGAAGCACGCCAAACTGGACAAAAGACAGGCGTCATTCTCTTTGACGGAGAAGACATCGAAGCCGATGTCCGTTGTTTCCTCGGATCGACGATGGAAACAGCTGCGCAACGTCTTTACGATTGTTTACGGCGATTTGACCAGACGACGGTAGATCAGATTTTTGTACGGGACCTATCAGAAGAAGGGGTTGGGCTAGCAGTCCGAAATCGGCTCCACAAGGCAGCAGGTGGTCGGATCATTCGCCCGTAAAGAAGGAGGATACTGAGATGAGCACACGTCGTGTATTGTTTATCTGTACAGGAAACACATGCCGCAGTCCGATGGCGATGGCATTATTACGCTCAAAAGTGGCCGATCAAGAATTTGATGTCCGTTCCGCCGGTCTGCGTTCGATGCAAGGGTTCGATGCTTCTGAAAACGCATTACAGGTTTTACGTGAGCGCGGCATCGAACTCGAGCACTATACGCAAGTCTTTGACGACGTCCTTGGGCGTTGGTCGGATATCATCTTGACGATGACACGCAGTCATAAACAGGAAGTCGGCGAACGGTACCCGGAACTGAAAGACCGGACGTTTACGCTGTACGAGTATGTGACCGGCCTTGAACGGGATATCAACGATCCATACGGCGGATCGATGAACGTATATCGCCAGGTCCGAAATGAACTCGAACCCCTCGTCAACCGTCTTGTGTTAAAATTGACGCAGAACGGAAACGGAAGAAAAGCACCGGACAACCGGAAACTTCCGAAAAAACAACCTAAACAAACGGGGGAATAGTAACGATGAAAGTAGCAATTGGAGCAGACCATGGTGGTTTTAAGTTAAAAGCAGAACTGAATGAACTCTTACAGGAGCTCGGAATTGATTATACGGACTTCGGCACGTATTCATCCGAATCAATCGATTATCCGGACGTTGCGATTCCGGTCGCGGAAGCAGTCGCGAACGGTGAATTCGACCGCGGGATTTTAATTTGCGGAACCGGAATCGGAATCGGCATCGCTGCGAACAAAGTCAAAGGTATCCGCGCAGCACTCGTCCATGATACGTTCAGCGCAAAAGCGACACGTCAGCATAACAACTCGAATATCCTGACGATGGGCGAACGTGTCATCGGACCGGGACTTGCGCGTGACATCGCGAAAATCTGGCTTGAGACGGAATTCGAAGGCGGACGTCACGAAAACCGTGTCTGCAAAATCTCAGATTATGAGGTGAAGTAAATGGATTTGGAACAAATCAAACAGGATCTCGAAGCCTCGTTGACGGAACTGAACGAACGTTTCCCGTTGAAAGGGAAGTTACTTGTCATTGGCTGTTCGACAAGTGAAGTCATCGGGAAACAAATCGGGAAAGCGGGCTCACCCGAAGTCGCAGAAGCGTTGTTCGATGTCTTTGACACGTTCCGTCGTTCGCATCAGGTCGATCTGGCGTTTCAAGGCTGCGAGCACATCAACCGTGCTTTGACATTGGAACGGCAAATCGTTGAGCGGCTCGGTCTTGAAGCCGTGACGGTCGTTCCGGTTCCGGAAGCCGGCGGTTCGATGGCGAGTGTCGCGTATCAGCGTTTTTCAGCACCGGTCGTCGTCGAAGCGATCCAGGCCGATGCCGGCATCGATATCGGTGATACGTTCATCGGGATGCACTTGAAACATGTTGCGATTCCCGTTCGTCTGCCGCACCGCGAAATCGGTGAGGCACATGTGACGGCTGCCGTGACGCGACCGAAATTGATTGGTGGCGCACGCGCTAAATACGAATGATTTGCGCAAGGGGTTGCACTCCCCTTGCTTTTTTAATGGATTTTTAGAGGGTGCCCGCAAGAGATTATTCGTGTTAAGATAGGTTTATCGAAATGAATGGGGGAATTCAGATGGAACAAACACCACTAACGTATCTGAAACAGCAAGATGAGGAACTCTTTTCGGCTATGCGCAAGGAACTAGGACGTCAACGCGATAACATCGAGTTGATTGCGTCAGAAAACTTTGTCTCACAAGCGGTCATGGAAGCTCAAGGCAGCGTGCTGACGAACAAATACGCAGAAGGTTACCCGGGTCGTCGTTATTACGGCGGTTGTGAGTTCGTCGATTTAGCGGAAAACTTGGCACGTGACCGTGCGAAGGCCATCTTTGGAGCAGAACACGTTAATGTTCAGCCGCACTCAGGTGCCCAAGCCAACATGGCAGTCTACTTCACGATTCTCAATCAAGGCGACACGGTCCTCGGGATGAACCTTTCCCATGGTGGTCACTTGACACACGGCAGTCCTGTGAATTTCTCCGGTGTTCAATACAACTTCGTCGAGTACGGCGTCGATCCAGAAACAGAGATGATCGATTACGATGTCGTCGCGAAGCTTGCGGAAGAACACAAACCAAAACTGATCGTTGCGGGAGCATCGGCTTATCCGCGCGTGATTGACTTTAAACGATTCCGTGAAATCGCGGACAGTGTCGGTGCCTACCTGATGGTCGATATGGCGCACATCGCGGGACTCGTCGCAGCAGGTCTGCATCCGAACCCGGTTGAACATGCACACTTCGTCACGACGACGACGCACAAGACGCTTCGCGGACCGCGCGGTGGAATGATTCTTTGTAAGGAAGAGCATGCCAAAGCAATCGATAAATCGATTTTCCCGGGTATTCAAGGCGGACCGCTCATGCACGTCATCGCAGCGAAAGCCGTTGCCTTTGCGGAAGCATTGGCACCTGAATTCAAGGATTACATCGAGCAAGTCGTAGCCAATGCGAAAGTCCTCGGTGAAGAATTGACGGCACGCGGACTGCGGATCGTCTCTGGCGGTACCGATAACCACTTGCTGCTCGTCGACCTGCAGCCGCTCGGCATCACAGGGAAGCTGGCAGAGCATGCACTGGATGAAGCCGGTATCACGGTCAACAAAAACACGATTCCATTTGACCCGGCAAGCCCGTTCGTCACGAGCGGAATCCGGATCGGAACAGCAGCGATGACATCACGTGGTTTCAAAGAAGCCGAGATGAAACAAATCGCAGAACTGATCGAACTCGTTCTGAAAAATCCGGAAGATCAAGAAACACTGACAAGTGCCCATAAGCAAGTTCTCGCTTTGACAGGCCGTTTCCCGCTTTACCCGGAACGCGGTTAAGAGTCACCCGTAAGAGCACCACCTCGACCTTTTCGATTGATGAGAAGTGCGGGGTGGTTTTTTTGATGACCTTCAGCTAATTGGAAAGGAAGTGAAGGGTGATGAAGATTTTAGTCGTAGAAGACGATTTACATATTCAGCGACTGGTCAGGGAGACACTTGAAGCGGACGGCCATCAGATTGTCGCGACGGCGGACGGGAACGAAGCAGCCCGGTGGATGAGTCATCAACTGTTCGAAGCCGCCGTGCTGGATGTGATGGTGCCGGGACGGACCGGTTTTGAACTGTGTACCTTGTTGCGGGAAAGTCAGGAAATCCCGATTTTGATGCTGACGGCTCTTGGAGAACTGACCGATAAACGTGACGGCTTTTCAGCAGGCGCCGACGATTACATCACAAAACCGTTTGATCCGGAAGAACTGGTGTTTCGCCTGCATGCCGTAGCCCGGCGTTATCAAAAAGCCGTCGTCCCGATCATGCAGTTCGGTGAAGTTGTAATCGATAAACAGAGCCAGCAGCTGACGATCGGAACGACCCGGTTGACGATTCCCCGCCGTGAGTTCGATTTGTTGCACCAACTGGCGAGCTTTCCGGGACGGGTCTTCAGCCGCGAAGAACTGATTGAACACGTCTGGGGACTCGATTTCATGGGAGACGACCGGACGATTGACGTCCATATCAAGCGGTTGCGTGCCCGTTTACAACAGACGGATGCAATCACGATTCAGACAGTCCGTGGTCTCGGATACCGGTTAGTGGTGAAATCATGAAGTCGTTATATGTTAAAATCGTCGGACTCGTCTGTCTGGTTCTGTTCGTCTCGGCGTTGATTGCCTTATTGATTAGTAATGTGTTGTATTACAGGATCTGGCAAGCCTCTTACAGCCAGAAGGTCGAAGAAGCGGTCGAGACGTCGTTTGCGTATTATGAACAGCATGGGGACCGGCGTGTCGACTCATTTTACGAGATGCTCAGTGCGACCGGCTTTCAACTCTATGTCGTGTCGGAATCCGGACAGGTCAAGCGGTACGGGAATCCGTTCCGTAATGAGACAATCGCACCTGAGATCCTTCGATCGGTGCAGGACGGACAGGTCTATCAGGGGATGCGGGACTACCCGTTCCATTTGTTCCTGCTCGGATTGTTTGATAACGAAGTCATCAATACGTACGGAACGTCCTTACAAACGGCTGCCGGGACAGACGCCGTATTCATCCGTCCGGACTTAAGCCGGCAGATTCGGGAGCTGCATCTGTTCGTCGGTGCGTTCCTGGCATTACTCGTTCTGCTCAGTTTCCTGCTGCTCGTTTTCTCAATCCGTTATCTGGTGCGTCCGATCAAACGATTGACGATGGCGACGGAACAGATGACGGCCGGGGATTACTCGATTTCGGTCGCGACAGCCGGACAAGATGAGATTGGAGAGTTATCAAGGCGGTTTGACGAGATGGCGCAGGCCGTCGCGAAGTCAGACGCGGAACGTAAAGCATTCGTCGCCAATGTCTCGCACGAATTCCAGTCGCCGCTGACGACAATCAGAGGATACGCGGAGCAGCTCGAACGGTCTGCTGAAACGGAAGAGCGTCTGAAGTTACGGACAATCGGACAGGAAGCAACCCGGATGGCCGAATTGACCCGTCAATTACTGACTTTGGCCCGGCTCGATGAAGGGCGACCGCTTAAACGACAGCCGATTCAGCTCGTCCAATCCATTCAGGCGACACTGGAGACGCTTCGTTATCAGTTGGATGAACGGGGGGTGGCCGTTGCGCTTGAGGCATCGGATGAGCCGGTGATTCTGGCGGATGAGTTGGCGCTGGAACAGATTTTTCAAAATCTGATTCGAAATGCCTTACATGTCTCAGTGGAAGGCGATTTGATTACGATTCAAGTCGATACCCAAGCCGAATCGGTCCTTGTTCGGATCAAAGATCAAGGACCGGGCATGACGGAAGAAATGATCACCCATGCCTTCGAACGATTTTATCAGGGCGATACGTCACGGGGGACGAGTGGGACCGGTCTCGGACTGGCAATCGTCAAGGAGACGGTTGATCAATTAAAAGGACAGATTCGGATCGAGTCGATTCCCGGTACCGGGACGACGATTGTCCTGACTTTTTTTAAGTAAGACGGAGTCGTTCATGTTCCGTTCATCTTCGCCCGCTACAATCAAACCTGTAACGTACAAACAGGAGGGATGAAAGATGAAGATGGGATGGCGTGAATTGATTCGGATGCGGCAACGATTCTTCTTGATGGCAATCGTGACGACATTGATCGTCTTGTTGATTTTGATGATTTCCGGACTCGCGGACGGACTGGCTTATGACAATGGAGCAGTCGTCCGTAACTTGCCGATCGAGCAGGTTGCCTTGAGTAAGGATGCGGAAGGACAACTGACACGATCCTTTTTAGACCGGACGGATCAACCGGCGGCGACGGAAGCACTAGGTGTACAAAACATGGTACTCGAAAAGAAGAATGGAACAAAAGACGATGTGACGGTGTTCGCTTCTCCGGGCGACACGCGTTACGGACCGCGTCAACTGGCAAAGTTGAAAGATGGACAAGTCTTGGTCGACACACAGTACGCAAAACAGAACGGGACGAAAGTCGGTGATTCGGTCACGGACTTCCGGACGAAACAGACGTTCGAAATCGTCGGCACGGTCACCGATGGGCGTTACAGTCATGCACCGGTCGTCTGGATGACGCTTTCGACATGGGACGACTGGCAACAGAAGATGGGGACGGATTATGTCTCGGCCTTCATCAGTCAGGAATCGATCAAGACGAAACTTGCGACGTATACGAAACAGCAAATCGTTGAACAGGTACCGGGTTACGCGGCGGAACAAAACTCGTTCCAGATGATGCGACTCGCACTCATCGTCATCGGTTCGTTGATTTTGACGGCTTTCTTCTACATCTTGACGATGCAAAAGATGAAACAGCTCGGTATCCTGAAAGCAATCGGGATTCGGACAAGGACGATCGGACAAGGACTCGTCCTGCAGGTATTTTTGCTGACGGTCGTCTCGTTTTCAGTCAGTCTGTTGTTGACATGGACGATCGGACAGATGTTACCGGACGATTTACCATTCCGTTTTGAATGGACGACCAGTCTTTTGTATGGTGGATTGATCCTCGTGACGGCGTTGCTCGGTGGATTGATTCCGTTACGTGCCTTGAAAAAACTCGAACCGGCGGATGCGATGGGAGGAATGACAGGATGATTAAGCTGACAGCAGTTGAACAAACATATGGAGTGATGAAAGTGTTGCAGGATGTCTCGTTTGAAGCAAAAGAAGGAGAACTGATCGCCCTCGTCGGACCTAGCGGCAGCGGGAAAAGTACATTACTCCAACTGCTGGGTCTGTTGCAGACACCGTCCGCAGGGGAAATCGAGTTCGATGATCGTCTGTTGCAGGACACGTCAGATGAACAACGACGACGGATGCGGTTGCTCGAAATCGGCTTCATCTTTCAGGAATCCCATCTTGTTCCGTTCTTAACAGCAGCGGAACAGTTGGAACTTGTCGCAGAAGAAGCCGGTCAGACCGTTGATGCGGCGACGCACCTTGAGGTATTCGGATTACGTGACCGGGCTGATCACCTCCCGCAAGCGTTATCCGGTGGGGAACGGCAACGGGTCGCGATTGCCCGGGCCCTCGTCAATGATCCGCGTCTTGTCTTAGCGGACGAACCAACGGCGAGCCTCGACTACACTAATGCCCGGCAGGTGATGGAATTGTTGCAACAACAGGCGCATGAGCATGGAAAGACCGTTATCGTCATCACACATGATGAACGGATGTTATCCTATTGTGACCGTGTCTTGCGGATTGAGGATGGTTACTTGAGCGAAGTAGATTAATGTGGACGTCGTCTCAGCAAGAGGGGAACTCAAGATCTGTGTCGCGACGTTTCTGGATTGGAAAAGTCGTATCGATGGAAGATCGGTTGCTGGATGGAGTCTTCGATTCAAGCATTGCATTTATATTTCCCTCTGTGAACGTTCAAGACCGAGACGGCAGAACATGGAAAAGAGTTTACCTGCTACGAACATGTTTTCTCACTTCGCCTGCATCGTCACTTTTTTAACAAACAGTAGCGAGTCCACCGCATCCCATGCTTTTCTTTCGCATCCGCAAAGACTCGTTCGATTGTCTCTTTTCATCGGACATACAGCTGCTTGTTAAACGGGTTTGGCGAAGGTGCTCGACTTCGGCGATTGCATCTTACTAGACATGCCGATGAGTCACCTTCTTGATCATCTGACATTTTGTACACATTTCGAGAAATGGACAGGCTTTGCAGATTTTTGAATCTGATACATGCTCCCGTCGTCCTTCCTGTGTAGTTGTCATATAGACAAGCCGTTGATCATTTTCACAGAGATCGTAATACTCGTTACAATAGAAGGCATTCGTTTTGAAAACATCCTTCACCTCTTTGGGACGAGGGTAGGGGGAGACTGGTAAAATACGCTGTCTGAGAAGTAAATGAGCAATGGGGCAGATCTATAGGCGGAGACTGCGAAGACTGCAAACGAGACGGTAAAACGGCGGATGATAAGTTCGAGCAAAGGCTTCAAAATGATACTACAGTGGATGTTACATGACGTGACAATTGTGACTAGGACAAAACCATTCCGATCACAGGTTGTATTAAAGGAATAGGCGAATTGCTTTTCACGCTCCTCTTTCACGTAATATCTTGACTCAGGACCCGTGGTACTCCCCTTTATGTTATGCTTCTTTTATTTTACAATGTGAATTAAATCTAAAAAACTTGATTTCTGATCTAATCGTTTCCTAATACAAAGCGATACGACGATGTTTGCCGCAGGAAGACGATTAGGAAGGGAAGAGGGAACGAAAAAAGATGAAAAATCACATTCAAGTGATCTTCCATCTGATCTATATACAATTTGTTTAAAATTTCATCAATAATTATTAATAGAGTTTTGAAGATAATGATACTTTTACGCTTGAAGAGTTTATTTTTAATAATTTTACTGTACTTCTTACAGTAAAGTCTGTACTGAATATTCCAACACCGTTAAGACCAAGACTTTCTAAAGTATATTCTCCTTGAGTATTTATATCATATCCAACTTTTTTAGCCGAGTTATCAGTTATAGACGCTGATCTAGTTAAACTATAAGGAAATGAAACAAATGAACCTGCTGTCGAAGTACTAGTTGCTTTTAATCCGGACTTTGAAGCATTGTAGAAAGTAGTTAATGATAACGCAGGGTCAGCCCAAACAGCTAATGAAATTTTAGACGTATGCTTATATGATCTACTTCCAAATTTATCTGTTCTAGATATAGCTGCCTTCATCACTGTATTTTTAGTCGGGACTTCATTTTCTTCTAAGATTGGTGAATCTTCGTCTTCTACTGTTAATTTAGTACCATCAGAGAGTACAACTGTTTCTTTTCGAGTATATACCTTAGAGTTATCATCATAGTATAGGGTAGTATCCATCATTTTTTCAGCTATTTTATTATGTGCTTCTACAACTTCTTGAGACATTTTCTTTTGGTAATCAGTTACTACATCATTTGGTGTTCTGTTTACGACTTCATTCATGCTTTCATGCGCTTCTTTTTTTGAAAGCTTACTTTCATTAATTGTTTTAATTTCTTTCTTTATTTCTTTTACACTAGTAATACTTTCTGTATCATTTTCTGTCGCCATTGAAGATGTAGGTAATAAAGTGACCATTACCGCACTACTAAGTAGTACTGTTGAGAATTTTTTAGATAAGTTATTCAAAATGTAAAACCTCCTATTTTTTATACTGCTCAACAATATCATATAAAAAATAGAAATATAGAAAAAAATACATATTTTCCTTTATTTTATCATTTTTTTAAAAAATACCTATTAATATACTTTTTTACGAACTGTAATATTAAGTAAAGCATCTAAAAGAAAACACAAAAAAACATAAAGATCTCCTATAGAATGGAGTTACCATACCACGTTTAACGGAGGCTTCGTTATGAATACGTTAATCTTGCAACATCAGAAAGAGTCAAAATAGAGACGTATCTCGATTTAATGTCCGTCCGAAAGATTGTGGGTCGCCTTGGGTATCAACCTTCTAAGGTTTCAAGAAAATCGAGATGAAACCTAAACTATGGCTTTATTCATGACGATCAAGGTTATTTGGAACGAGAAAAGAGGTGCGGCACGCGATGAAGTTCATGATAGAAAAGGAGTCCTTGAAAACTTACTCGATACGCGATTTCCGAAAATCTATTTCAAGAAGAAGACCTATTGTTCAAGATAATTTATTGTTGTATTTATATTGGCCTCGTCGATGCTGATTCTGGATTCCTTCGTCATAGGAGTAAAGAGAACGCCAACGCTCTTCTTCATAAATTTTTTCCGGAGGGAAAAGCAAGGTCAGTCGTTCTGAACTCGCTCAAGCGCTAGCTTGGATTAATGTTAGCTCAAGAATATTTCAACTGCAAATCTGTATACGATGTCTTTTCCTAAAATTTTTTGCACGTGATTTGATAAACTATAATATGCTATGCGCCAGAAGACTTATATTTTACAGGAATGATTTTTGGTATACTAATCCTTAGAAAAATAAGGTAAGGGTGGAAACTTTCAGATGAATTTTTCAGGACTGGTCCAATCAGAACTCCAAACAATCAATACAGCTCAAATTGCGGACTGGCTGACTAAAAAAAGCCAGACAGAACGTGAATATAAACGACTCAGTGAAGACTTCAAAGCAATCGTCATCATGCAAGAAGCCGGTTTTTATGAACAAGCAGATGCCCGGTTCATCCAGTGGAAGAACAAAGGGATTCCGGCCGAACTTCATAGTTACCGGCTCGCGATTGCCGGAAAGGCCGGTGGGAAACGGCTCGTCAAAAAACGGTTTGCCGCGCTCCCGGCAGCGGTCCAAACTCATCCCCGACTCAAACCGTGGAAAAAACAGTTGCAATTGAATCCGTGGATGCTCGGTGGATTGATTGCTACGGGTCTCGCCGTCGTCGCGCTGTTCCAACTCGATTTCTCAAAAACGGAGGAACCACAGCAAGTTGCGACCAAGCAAGAAAGTGTCGAGCAAAAATTAGTTGCGCTCGAAAAAGAAGTGGAGCAATTAAAAGAAAAAAATGAACAGTTGGCAGCGAACGTGCCAGCCAAAACGCCGGAAAAAGAAGAAACGAAAGCACCGGCGAAGAAGGCGGAACCGAAAGAAACAACCGATACGCAACAGAAACTTGTACCGGAACAAGCCTTAAAACAGGCGGTCGCTGCGACGCAAGAAAAAGATTATAAGACGGCGAATCGTTTGTTGACAGGGAAAGTCTTGACGGACAAAAAGACGAAAGGCATGGCACGTTTCTATCAATTGATTGCTGAAGGCAAACTAGGTGAAACAAAACAAACGGACTATGTCGCGTATCGAGAGGACTTCCCCAATTCTGGCTATATGAGCGACGTCTTATGGATGCAGGCCGTCTATGAACAAAAAAATAAGGTCGGTGATTATAAGGCGACATTACAAGAATTAGCGAAGCAACCGGACAATGAATGGTCCTATGCGGCAAAAGCGATTCTTGACGGGAAAAGCACGCTCGGGGATTGAGGATTCCAAAAAAACAGTTCCCAAGGAGTCGCTTTTTGGAGTACAATGCGAAAAGAGAATTGAGAGGAGATGCAAACAATGAGTAAAGTACATGTATTTGATCACCCATTGATTCAGCACAAGATGACGATCATGCGTAAAGTCGAAACAGGAACGAAACAATTCCGGGAGCTTGTCGACGAAGTGGCTTCATTGATGGCATATGAACTCACGCGCGATCTTCCGCTTACTGACGTTGAAATCGAGACACCGGTCACGAAAACGACGCAAAAGATGATCGAGGGTAAGAAACTGGGAATCGTTCCGATTCTTCGTGCCGGTCTTGGGATGGTGGACGGTATGCTTCGTATGATGCCGAACGTCAAAGTAGGACACATCGGTCTTTACCGTGATCCGGAAACACTTGAGCCGACAGAATACTATCTCAAATTACCGACAGACGTCGCAGAACGTGATTTCGTCGTCGTTGATCCAATGCTTGCGACAGGCGGTTCAGCTGCTGACGCAATCTCCTCTTTGAAAAAACAGGGTGCACAAAGCATTAAGCTGGCTTGCCTCTGTGCAGCACCTGAAGGCGTCAAACGCATTCAAGAAGAACATCCGGATGTCGATATTTATCTTGCGGCGCTTGATGAGAAATTGAACGATCATGGTTATATCGTTCCCGGACTCGGGGATGCGGGTGACCGTCTGTTTGGTACAAAGTAATCAACAGAGTGAAAGGCGTTTCCTGCGAAGGGAGCGTCTTTTTTTGTAGACACGTCACGGACGTGCACTGCGCACGTGACATGGAATATGTTTTAATGAAAACAGAAGCAAGAAGGAGGAAGTCCGTATGTCCATCAAAGTCATGCCGATTTTCGGCACACGACCGGAAGCCATCAAAATGGCACCGCTCGTTAACGTCTTAAAGAACAATCCTGCGTTTGAGGTCCATGTCACGATCACGGCCCAGCACCGGGAGATGCTTGATCAAGTCTTGGAGCTGTTCGAGATTACGCCTGATCATGACTTGAACATCATGAAAGCACGGCAGACGTTGGTCGACATCACGACACGCGGTCTCGAGGGACTCGATGCCGTCATGAAGGAAGTTAAACCGGATCTCGTCCTAGTCCACGGTGACACGACGACGACATTCGTCGGCAGTCTCGCAGCCTACTATAATCAAATCGCCGTGGGACATGTCGAAGCGGGACTCCGGACATACAATAAGTACTCACCATTTCCGGAAGAGGTGAACCGGCAACTGACCTCGACGCTGGCCGATCTTCATTTTGCACCGACCGATCAGGCGGCTTCGAATCTGGCGTCAGAAAACAGACATGCGGGTGTTTTCGTGACCGGAAACACGGCGATCGATGCCCTGCAAACGACGGTCCAACCGGATTACGTCCATCCTGTTCTCGAACAGATCGGTTCGAAACGACTTGTCCTGATGACGGCGCACCGGCGGGAAAATTTAGGTGCAAAGATGCATCAGATGTTCCGGGCGATCCGGCGTCTCGTCGACGATCATCCGGATATTCATGTCGTCTATCCCGTCCACTTGAATCCTGTCGTTCAGGAAGCTGCGAACGAGGTTTTTGGAGGACACGATCGAATCACCTTGATTCCGCCGCTCGATGTCTTTGACTTCCATAACTTTGCGAGTCGGGCGCATCTCATTTTGACGGATTCCGGCGGCGTTCAGGAAGAAGCCCCGTCACTCGGTGTGCCGGTTCTTGTCTTACGCGATACGACGGAACGTCCGGAAGGCGTCAAAGCGGGAACGTTGAAGCTGGCCGGAACGGATGAAGAAACGATTTACCGTCTCGCGAGCGAATTGCTCGAAGATGAAGCGGCGTATAAGGAAATGGCGCAGGCTTCGAATCCGTACGGAGACGGTCATGCCTCCGAACGGATTGCGGCGGCGATTCTGAAACACTTTAATCAGGATGCGGCGTTTGAGCCGTTTAAAGTCGAGAACTGACGAAAGTGTAGACATACAGCAAAAGGACCGGTGCTACCGTCATAAACGGCGGCACCGGTCCTTTTATGGACTATAACAGAATCATCTGTTGTAAAAATAAACGTACGAACGATGTGTACACAATCCACGTGAACGTCCTCGTTTCATGCGACTCCTGCAGGAAAAAGCGCGTTTTTTTTGCGCTGTCAGAGACAAACGAGACCCGGTTTCCTGACTACAGGGCAGGAAAGCTGGCTTGTGTCTCGCCTGCGGAAAGCGCATGAGGAAGAGGACGGAACTGTCACGATAGAATGATACGTTATTTGCGATAAGGAAGGCACTTCTAGTAGACAATGATGAATACCACGTTACGCCCAGTGCGACGGTCGGAGCAACCGTTCCGGCAGACGGGTCTTGGCGTCGCCTTGTGCCGCATTGACCTGCGCCTGCGTCAAAAACAACGCATCGGTCAAATCAGCTCCCGCTAACTGACAGTCCCGCAGGTCGGCACCAAGGAAGTTGACGCCGCACAACCGGCTGTTCGATAAGTTCGTCGCAAGCAAAAACTGACCGCGGACGCTTGAGCCGGAGAAGTCCTGTCCGGCAAGATTTTTCCCGATCCAGTCGCGGGGAAGCGAACGTTTACCTGTTCCGGCAACCGGCGTTTGAACCAGTTCTTCGATTTGGGCAAGAAGCGGTAGAACAGTTGCCCGGACATGATCAAGATCGAGTGCCGCCAGTTCGTTCGGAGAAGAGCGGGTAAGGGCATCGAGTTCAGACAGCTTGTCCTCGAGCAAAGGATGAATCGTGCGGGTGGCCGGTCGGATGCCGTCCGTCAGGTACCACATCATTTCCTGCAGATGGACCATCTTCGGATAAAGGGCGTACATGACAGGTTTTGTCGTTTCATCGTAAATCCCTTGGAATGTCACCTGCGAAATCTGTTGACCGGCACCGAAGCAGTCATAGACGGTACATCCTTTATAGCCGCTCGGGCGCAGCCGGTCGTGAATCCGACAGCGGTACTCATTGTCTAAATTCCGGCAAGGCGTCGCTTCCGGTTTGTCGTGACCAAAATCGCTTGAGGCGGAAAATGCGAGAGCCGTACAACAAAGTCCGAAGCAATCCCCGCACTGAACACGAAAGCGTTCGGTTTCCATAAGGTTCACATCCTTTTGGTTTGTTCATATCACTTCTTTTTACCATATGTAGACAATGGTTTTCAAATCACGGGAGACGAGTAAAAAACAGTAGGTCATGACTGAAGTGGAAGAACTAAATGTATGATTTTCATTAAAAAAAGAGCCGCATCATGAACTTGAAAATAGAAAGTCATCCGTGAATTTTTAAGCTGTGACAAGGGACACACGAAACGAATTGGAAACCGCGCATCCGCTTTGTTACAAACAGATGTCAGAGGGGATAAACCGTCCCATAAAGGAAGCGTTTACAAATGTGAACGAAAAATGTTTTTTCACAAAATCGACACAAATCAAATTTAGACGACTTGTTTCTCATTCCGAAAGACGATATAACGTTACTGTTCAATGGTTTTGTTCACCTAGTGAACCATCTCGCTAAACGTTGATAGTACTACATATTTTCTTCACATCTTCGTGAAAAGAGTGCCGGGGGTTACCTCTGTGAAAACCTTATCAATTGTTGATATACAATGGTTTCGACGGTCCATTTTAATTGTGAATTCATTTGACTATGAAATGGTTCTCATTGTATTCTTGACTAGTATGAAAATCCGCAAATTGTGGGAAAGAAAAAGAACTCACAACTGGGAAAAGGGGGTCGTCTCTAGTGCGCCAAAAAGGGCTCGCAACGAGTATGGTCATGGCCTCGCAAATTTCGACGGCACTAGCCGCACCGATCGTCATCGGCTTTCTTGTTGGGAACTATGGGGAACAGCAGGACTGGTGGCAAAAAATGGGTGCGACGTTTGCAGTGTTCATCGGGATTTTCATCGGAATTCTCTGCATGATCGCAATGATCAGGCACTTGTTAGGAGACAAGACATGAATATCATCCTTCAAGATGCGTTGTATCGTGCGTACTTACGATGGTTTGGACTCTACTATGGAATCCTTGCCGTCCTGTTACTTGTCGGTTATCCGAGTGATCCGGTGATTTATGGACTGGCACTGGGTGGGGCAGGTAGCTTCATGATCTTGACGCTGCAACGATTAAGCGTCGATCGAATGTATCGTGTAATCGAGCGTGGGCGCAAGCCGATGTCTCGAGGGACCGTATCACGCATGGCGGTCGCGGTACTCTGTGTGATGATCGGCTTGAAGTATGAAGCCGAATTGTCATTAACTGCGGTGGTAATAGGCCTTCTCGCCGGCCACGTCATACAATTTTGTGAGTATTTTACTCACGAACTTAAGCGGGAAAAGAGGTGAATAATCAAATGAACCACGAAATGCCACTTTACGAAATCCCACTCTGGGGCGACTTCGTTCTGTACGGTAGCTGGACAAACTTGATCACAGTGCTGATTGCAGCTGCTCTCGTTTTCCTGATTGCCGTGGCCGGTACGCGACGTCTTGTGATGAAGCCAACCGGTGCTCAAAACGTGATGGAGATGTTCCTCGAGTTCGTTCGCGGAATCATCAGCAGCACGATGGACTGGAAAACAGGGGGTCGCTTCCTAACTTTCGGAATGACACTGTTCCTGTTCATCATCGTGTCCAACTTAATGGGTCTTCCCTTTAACGTTGTGACGGGTCACTACATTTGGTTCAACTCACCAACTGCAGATCCGTATGTGACACTTGCACTTTCCTCTATGGTAGTGGTCATGAGCCATTATTACGGTGTGAAAATGCGCGGCTTCGGCTCGTATGCGAAAACGTTTATGACGCCGATGTTTATTATTACCATCATCGAGGAGTTCGCAAACACGTTGACACTTGGTCTTCGTCTTTACGGTAACATCTTCGCGGGTGAGATCATGATTGGTATCATTCTCTCGATCGGAATCATCTCTGGAACGAACGATTTCCAATTCCTCGGACCAGTCGGTGTCATTCTGTCAGCGATCCCAATGTTGATCTGGCAAGGATTCTCACTCTTCATCGGAGCAATCCAAGCGTATATCTTCCTTATCTTAACGATGGTTTACATCGGGCATAAGGCAGCGCACGACCATTAATTCGAAGGTAAAGCATCTGCTTTTCCGATAATCGCACGACCAAATTTCGAACACAATCTAGGGAGGCAATTCATAATGGAACTTATTGCAACAGCGATCATCATCGGACTCGGCGCACTCGGCGCAGGTATCGGTAACGGTCTTATCGTAAACGGTACAGTATTAGGACAAGCACGTCAGCCAGAACTCAAAAACGAACTTCGTCAAACAATGTTCATCGGTATCGGTCTCGTTGAGGCACTTCCAATCATCGGTGTAGCGGTCGGTTTCCTTCTCCTCAACTCTTAATCCGTATTTTACGCATCAAGAACTGAGCTACATAGGGCGTTATTCGTTCCACTAGAGTGAACCGTCATGGGGGCCACGGCTCCCTTATGTAGATACTAGAAGTAGGACCAACCACGAGGGGAGTGTAATCGAATGAATCTCACGTATCTTGCGGCAGAGGCGGGTGGCGAAGGCAACCAACTCTTACTTGCCAATATGATCGTTCCGATCGTCGTTTTCCTCTTGCTCCTCATCCTCTTGAAGAAATTCGCATGGGGCCCGCTCATCAACATGATGAAAGCGCGGGAAGAGCATGTGGCTAGCGAGATCAATTCGGCTGAAAAGAGCCGGAAAGACGCTGAAGTCTACGTAGAACAACAACAAGCAGAACTCAACAAGGCACGTACGGAAGCACGTGACCTGTTAGAAGCATCACGCCGTCAAGCTGAGGCAGAACAAGCACGTGCGATGGAGCAGGCACGTGTCGAAACAGAATTGAGCAAGGAAGAAGCTCGCCGTGCAATCGAACGTGAACGCGCTGAAGCACAAGCTGCTTTGAAGAACGATGTTGCTCTTCAAGCAATCGCTGCAGCACGCCACGTCATGAAAACACAGCTGGCGACAGACGAAGCGGCACAACGTGCACTCGTCGATCAATTCCTCGCTGATACTAAGGGCACGAACTAATGCGTGACCACGTAGCGGGACGCTACGCAAAAGCGCTCTTCGATCTTGCACTTGAGCATCATGTGCTCGACCAAGCAGAAGCTGATGTGCGAACGCTCGGCGAAGTGCTCCACGCAACACCAGAGCTCGCATCGGTGTTAGAAAACCCATCGATTTCTGCAGAAGAGCTGAAGCAAGTCCTTCAGACGAGCTTCACAGGCTTCAATACGATTGTCTTGAATACGATCCTCGTCATGGTCGAAAACGACCGGGCATCGGAAGTATTGTCATTACCAGAGCATTTCATCGCGTTGTTGAATGAGCACCGTAACGTTGCGACAGCAATCGTGACAAGTGCATACAAACTGTCAGACGAAGAACTCACGAACGTGAAGGAAACGTTTGGCCAAAAATCAGGTAAAACGCTTGAAGTAGAAAATGTTGTTGATACGAACGTAATCGGCGGACTTCGTGTTCAAATCGGTTACACGACATATGATGGCACGATCGAAACGAAACTAACGCGACTTGAGCGTGAGCTGTTAAAAGCGTAAGAAAATAGGGGTGAAACGCATGAGCATTAGAGCTGAAGAAATCAGCGCCCTGCTTAAAGCGCGTATCGCGCAGTACGGTTCTACGATGGAAGTGAACGAG
>Ga0308168_1000734_pt1 | contig 35912 bp, 33 predicted proteins | sample PhyCR2_FD_202133 | JGI IMG/M metagenome (GOLD analysis project Ga0308168, IMG submission 202133) | Phyllosphere microbial communities from UC Gill Tract Community Farm, Albany, California, United States - DLSLRC.R2 | ecosystem: Host-associated > Plants > Phyllosphere > Unclassified | place: USA...
CGACTTTTATCAAAGGTATAATCGCCCGGTTCTGGTGCTCCGGCGTGCGTTCCGCGCGCCGAGTCAAACGGGAAACACGGCATGCCCGGCCTCCGGCCCGGCGTTAACGTGTGCTGCCCCCGCAACGGTAAGCAAGCGCCGCCTTTCTTGGAGGCAGGCTGTGTCGATAACCACTGTGCAATGCGCAGGAAGGTTGCGCAGTCAGTCTTGCCAGCCCGGATACCGGCCAGGACAGGGGGAAGCGCGGGAGCGCCCGGCAAAACCTTCATGGCTGCGTTGCATCGTCTCGCCGTACTAGCGTACTGTCGTCGACGCTGCGCCTTGCCCTGAAGGCTTTGCCAGACGCTCCTATAGCGCTTCCGATGACAAGCTGCCGTGCGGGGACGCGCGCCGGCCAAAACGAATCAAGAATAAACCCAATGAATCCTGCTGTTGTTTCCAGCGGCGCACCGGCCGTCCGGCCGCTCGCGCTGGCCTGCGCCCTTGCCCTGTCCCTGCTGAGCGGCGCTGCCGCTGCCCAGGACCTGCCTTCGACCGTCGTCGTCACCGGCGCCCGCTTCCCGAGCGACGCCGCGCTGCAGCCGATCGGCGCCACCGTCATCACCCAGGCTGAGATCCGCCGCGCCGGCGTCAACGACCTCAACGCGGCGATCCGCAAGATCGGCGGCGTGTACGGCCGCCAGAGCCTGGATTCCTCGCCCGACTTCACGCTCGACCTGCGCGGCTTCGGCACCAACAGCGCCCAGAACATGGTGGTGCTGGTCGACGGCGTGCGCCTGAGCGAGAACGAACAGACCGCGACCAGCCTGGCCGCGATCCCGATCGACACCGTCGAGCGCATCGAGATCACGCGCGGCGGCGGCAGCGTGCTGTACGGCGACGGCGCCACCGGCGGCGTGATCCAGATCTTCACCCGCCGCGGCGCTAGCCAAGGCATGCACGGTTCGGTGTTCGCCGAAGGCGGGCAATTCCACCAGCACGACGTGCGCGTGGCGCTGACCCAGGTGACCGGCGACATCACGGCCGACGTCGCGGTAGCGCGCCAGGGCAGCCAGAACGACCGCAAGAACAGCGCCTACGACCTGCGCAATTTCAGCGTCGGCCTGCAGACCCGTATTACCAACGGCCGTATCGGCATGCGCGTCGAAAGCGCCCAGCAGGAAACCCGTTTCCCCGGTCCGCTGACGCTGGAACAGTTCAACGAGGACCCGACCATGGCCAGCACGCGGCTGGACTTCGGCTCGCTCGACACCAACCTGGCGACCGCCTTCGCCGAGTACCGCCTGGGTGCGGTCGACCTGGCGGCCGAGCTGTCGCACCGCGAACGCAAGGTGCGCGCGGCCTACCTGTCGAGCGCGTACCCGTCGACCAATGCCTACGATGGCCGCCAGGACCAGTTCTCGCCGCGTGCGCGCTGGCTGGGCAGCGTGGGTGGCATGGTCAACGAAGCCGTGGCCGGCGTCGACCTGGCGCGCTGGAAGCGCAAGACCGATTCGCCGTACTCGAACGCCGACGCCAGCCAGACCTCGCGCGCCGTCTACCTGCGCGACGAGCTGCGCTTCGACGCCGCCCACGAAGGCCGCCTGGCCCTGGGCGCGCGCCACGAAACCTTCGACAAGGACTTCACCGACGAGCTGGCCTTCGCCACCCCCGACCACGGCAAGCAATCGCAGAACGCCTGGGAAGCCCAGCTCAGCTACAAGCCGCTGGCGCCGCTCGGCGTGTACGCCAAGGCAGGGCAGAGCTACCGCGTGCCGAACGTCGACGACAATGCCTACCGCTTCCCGGTCAACACGATGCTGAAGGTACAGACCTCGCACGACCTGGAACTGGGTGCGACGCTGGCCAACGCAGCCGGCGACAGCAAGCTGACCGCGCGCCTGTTCCGCCACAAGCTGGACAACGAAATCTTCTACGACCCGACCGTGAACGGCTTCGGCGCCAACATCAACCTCGATCCGACCCGCCGCCAGGGCGTCGAGATCGACGCCGAAACGCGCATCGCCGCCGACTGGCACGCCAGCGCCCACCTGCAGCACGTGAATGCCGCGTTCACCGAGGGCCCGAACGCCGGCCGCGAGCTGGTGCTGGTGCCGAAGAACGTGGTCACCGCGCGCCTGGCCTGGCTGCCGGCGGGCGCCCAGTCGGCCGACGTCGGCGTCCAGTGGGTCGACCGCCAGCGCAACGGCAACGACTTCGACAACAGCTGCGACCTGCGCATGCCCTCGTACGTGACCTTCGACGCCCGCTACGCCGTCAAGACCGACGGCTGGGAGTTCGCCGTCACCGGCCTCAACCTGGCAGACCGCCAGTACTACAGCTACGCCTACGGCTGCCGCTCGGGCATCTACCCGAGCAACGGCCGCCAGCTGAAAGTCTCGGCCCGCTACGACTTTTAAGCCGAATTAAGCAAAATCAAACCGGGGTCAGAGCCCGATTTTTGGAAATTGCCCAAAATCGGGCTCTGACCCCGGTTTTAGGCAATTGCCCTGAGTGCTGCTGTAACGACAGTAAGCAAATGCAAAATCTAAGCTCCGGCTAAGGGCTGACGGCCGAAAAAGTGGTAATCTCGCGGTCGTTCGTTCCGTACAGTACCCGTAACCAGACACCAGAAGGATATCTATGCGTTCCCTGCGTTTTGCCCTGCTCGCCGCTGCCCTCGCCGCCGGCACCGCCTTCGCTTCGCCGACCGACCCGAAGAATGGCGTCGAGTACATTACGCTCCCCCAGCCGCAAGCGGTACAGGCCGTGGGCAAGAAGGTCGAGGTGATCGAATTCTTCATGTATCACTGCCCGCACTGCAACGCGCTGGAACCGCAGTTCGAACAGTGGGTCAAAAAGCAGGGTGACAACATCGTCGTGCGCCGCGTGCACATCCCGTCGCAGGGCGCCAGCGATCCGGAAGCCCACCTGTACCTGACGCTCGAGGCGCTGGGCAAGGTCGAGCAGATGCACGCCAAGGTGTTCAAGGCGATGCACGTGGACCGCGTGCGCCTGACCAAGGACGATACGATCATCGACTGGGTCTCGAAGAACGGCATCGACCGCGCGACCTTCCTGAATGCATGGAACTCGTTCGGCGTGATGACCAAGCTGCGCCAGCAGAGCAAGCTGGTCGAGGCCTACAAGGTCGAAGGCGCGCCAACCATCGTCATCGACGGCAAGTACCAGACCTCGCCGTCGATCGTCTACAATTCGGTGAAGACCACCAACGAGCCGCAGCTGTTCCAGGCCACCCTGCAAGTGATGGATGCCCTGGTCGCCAAGGCGGCGAAAACGAAGTAATCAAGAACCCAAGATGAGCGACGCAGAAGGCAAGATCCTCAAGATATACGACAAGTCCAAGCCGGAAACGGAGGACTTGTTCGATTCGAGCAACTGGAACCACCTCGCGTGGTGCCTGGCGCTGGCCTTTGCGGCGCTTGCCTTCTGGCTGAGTATCGCGCTGGTGAATGCCGAAAACCAGCGCAATGCCCTGATGACGAACCAGTGCCAGGACCCGGTCTTCAAGGGATCGATCGACCAGCAATGCCTGCGCACGGTGCACTCGCGCGACCACTGGTGGGAACACCTGTGGTACGGCGTCACCCACCTGAAGCCGGAAGCGCCGCCGAAGCCGGGCCGCTGAGGACGCCGAGTCCGCGCATCTTGCATGTCCCAGTCGACGTTTTTCGCTTAAGTTTCTAGCTTTACGTTTCTCGCTTAAGTTTCCATTAAGTAAATATATCTTGGAAACAATGCTACCCTCCAGGTTCGCCCACCGAACCTGAAGGATTGCACCATGCGTTTCCTCGATCTCGCTGCCGCCAGTGTGTTCTTGCTGGCTTCCACCTCCGCCCTGGCATCGCCCGCCAATCCGCAGAACGGCGTCGACTACGTCACGCTGGCCCAGCCGCAGCCCGTGCAGGCCACTGGCAAGAAGGTCGAGGTGATCGAGTTCTTCATGTACCACTGCCCGGTGTGCAATGCACTCGAGCCGGGCTTCGAGAACTGGATTCGCCAGCAGGGCGACCGCATCAGCGTGCGCCGCGTGCATTTCCCGTACACCGGTCCCAACGACCCTGAAGCCCACCTGTACCTGACGCTGGAAGCGCTGGGCAAGGTCGACCAGATGCACGCGAAAATCTTCAAGGCGGTGCACGCCGACCGCATCCGCCTGAACAAGGACGACGCCATCATCGACTGGGTGGCAAAGAACGGCATCGACCGCGCGACTTTCCTGAATGCCTGGAATTCCTTCGGCGTCAACACCAGGCTGCGCCAGCTGGCCAAGATCGCGGCCGCCTACGGCATCGATTCGGCGCCGGCGCTGGTCATCGACGGCCGCTACATGACCTCGCCGGCGACGGTCGGCGCCAAGTTCGCACCGCGCGACCGCGCGGCGCTGTTCGATGCGACGCTGCAGGTGGCCACGGCGCTGGTCGACAAGGCAGCCCAGTCGAAATAACTCAGGACAGCGGCAGCTCCACCACGAAGCGCGCACCGCCCAGCGCTGCACGTTCGACGTGCACGGTGCCGCCATGCAGCAGCACCGCCTTGCGCGCAATCGACAGCCCGAGGCCGAAGCCGCCGGTGGCGCGGTCGCGGCTGCGGTCGAGCCGGTAGAAGGGTTCGAATACGCGCTCGGCTTCGTCGTCGGGGATGCCTGGGCCGTCATCCTCGACCGCGATCTCGACCCGGCCATCGAGGCGACGCGCGCGCAGCAGTACTTGCCGCGCCGCGTACTTCTCGGCATTGCGCAGCAGGTTGCCGACCGCGCGCGCCAGCAGGCGGCGGTCGCCTTCGATGCTGCCCAGGGCGGCGTCGACCTCGCACTCCAGCTGCTGCGGGCGCGGGTGCATGCCGTCGGCACATTCCTGCAGCATGGGCGCGAGCGCGAAGGGCAGGCATTGCGCCGCCCCTGCGTTGTCCAGCTTGCTCATCGACAGCAGCTCGTTGACCAGTTCGTTCAGCTCGGCCAGGTCGCCGCCCATGGCGCCGATGCGCTTGACCAGGGCCGCCGCATGGGCCGGACCACCGGCGCCAGGGTCCGCGGCCCGTTCCTCCAGCAGCTCCAGCCCGAACTCGAGCCGTGCGATCGGCGTGCGCAATTCGTGCGACACCGAATGCAGCAGGTTCTTCTGCGCTTCCAGCAAGCCCTGGATGCGCTCCGCCATCGCATTGATGCGTTCGGCCAGCGGGTAGACTGCGTCGGCCGGCTGCAACTGCGCCCGCGCCGACAGCCGGCCGGCGCCGAACTCGTCGGCCACGCGCGACAGCGACTGCAAGGCTTTCCAGTGCGCGCGCGACCACAGCGCGATCGGCACCAGCAGCGCCAGCGCCACGATCACGTAGCGCAGCACTTCCATCGCCAGCGCCTGTTCCAGGTCGATCGGCAGGTTCCAGGCGCGGATCACCTCGTCTTCGCTGCCGACGTAGCGCGTGCCGGCAGTGTCGACGCGCCGGTAGAACGCGCGGTGGGCCGGATCGAGGACGAGCTCGCCGCGCGCCAGCGCCGCATGCTGGCGCTCGGGCAGGGCGGCGCGCGCCTGCGCCAGCGGCACCAGGTCGAAGTGCGCGCTCGACACTTCGCGCACCTTGTTCAGGCGGCCCAGCCATTCATCAAGCGCGGCCTGGTCGACGTACTGCTCGATCAGGAAGATCTGGGCCGAGGCCTGGCGCCGGGCGATGTCTTCCAGCGGATCGCCGAACAGGCGCGCGAAAACAAAGTAGATGACGAAGGTCGCCGCCGTGATCGACAGCATCACGAGCACGAAGAAGCGGAAGAACAGGCGGTTCACGCCGCGCTGCCGTTGGCGGTGGAAGAGGTCATGCGCATCCGCGAGATTGTATAGGAGTAATTGCAAAAAGTAGGCATTTACAAATTGACGACAATCGCTCGACATGTCGCGGGTGATTGCTGCACTTGCCTTGCGTACGATGCGGATACATCAGGTTTCCGTTTGCCCACCTGAAGCGCGAGTGAGGGTGGGTTTTTTTATTCCAGCTGGATACAGCATCGAGATATGGGAGGCGGGAAAACAAGCACGTAGAATATTGTCTTTCCGAATCTCCTCATCTCGACATGAACCAGCTTTTGCGTCTCGTCCTCGGCATTGCCTGTAGCGCCGCCTGTCTCCCGGGCTGGGCGCAGACGCCGGCGCGCAATCCGATGCCGGACGGCAGCCGCGACATGTATGTCGGCCTCGGCGCGCAGTCGGCGCCGCGCTACGACGGCACCGGTAGCCGCAAGGTCAGGGCCTTGCCCGTGCTGCAGGTCCAGTGGAGCAATGGCATCTTCGTGTCGGGCATGAGCGCGGGCATGCACCTGTCCGATTCGCCGACGGTCGAGTTCGGCCCACTGCTGGCGGTGTTGCCGGGCCGCGACGAACGCGGCAGCGGCAACGGCATCGGCAGCGTCGTCGAGACCACCAGCTTCGTGCTCGTCAATCCCATCGAAAAGCAGCTGATGCTGCGCGGCCAGCGCCTCGGCGGCATGGACGAAATCGCTACCCGCCTGCAGGCCGGCGCCTTCGCCAACTATTACCTGGCGCCCGACTGGCGCCTGACCGGGTCCGCGCTGGCCGGTTCCGGCAGGGACCACGACGGCGTGCGCGTGCAGCTGGGCGTGCAGCGCCTGGCCGCCCCGATCGCCGACCATCACACCCTGTCGCTGGCGGCTGGCCTGACCCTGGTCAACCGCAAGGACAATGCCACCTGGTTCGGCGTGACGCAGGCGGAAGCCGAGCGCAGCCGTTTTGCTTATTACCGGCCGGGCGGCGGCCTGCAGGACGTCCACGTCGGCGCGCGCTGGACCTGGGCCTGGACGCCGTCATGGATGCTGACCTCGAATGTGCAGGTCAAGCGCCTGCTGGGCGACGCCGCCAACAGCCCGCTCGTCGAGCGGCCCACCAATGTGACGGTCTCGGCCGCCGTCGCTTACCGTTTCTGACGATGCGCACCGCACGGCTCTCCCTCGCCACCATCGCTGCCGCCGCGCTGCCGCTGCTGCTGGCGGCCGGCCAGGCGCGCGCGCAACTGCAGGACGGCGAGTGGGCCAGCTACCGCGATGCCTACCGCGCCATGGTCGTGTTCGAGAAATACGGCGGCCCCAAGCACTTCCTGCAGAGCCAGCTGCAAGTGCTGCCGCGCGCCGCCGCCGTCCTCGGCGACGGCCTGCAGCTGACGCTGGCCGGCAAGGCCACCCAGCTGCACCTGCCGCTCGATCCGCTCGGGCGCACCCCGCTGCCGCTGCAGAAAGCGGCCTACGACGACAACGCCGCGCTGGTGCTGAACCGCAAGGGCATCCCGTTCACGCTGCGCCCCCAGGTCAGCATCGCCACCCGCGCCGACGGCATCTACGACAGCGCCGACCTGCGCAGCGCCTGCGGCCAGGCGCTCGGCTTCGCGCGCTACGTCGACGCGTCGCAGCGCAGCCGCCAGTGCGTCGGCACGCGCTTCGTGTTCGGCAAAAAAGGCGAGGGCGGGGCGCACTGGCGGCGCGAGGGCGGGACGGAGGACCTGCTGCCGGCGGCGCCGGGCGTGGCCGAGCAGGGCTTGCCGACCGTGATCTACCGCTTCGGGAGCGAGCGCGGGCAGGTGCTGACGGACAGCGTGCCGCTGGCGATCTTGCCGGTGTTCGAGTGATAAGCCGCAAATGAGCCGTCGTCCCCGCGCAGGCGGGGACCCATGCTGAGTAACAGGATTCAGAAGCTCAGTATGGATCGCCGCCTTCGCGGGGACGACGGTAGTTCACTGCTGGCGGTCCCTTAATTCCAGGCCGAAGGCGAAAACAAATAACCCTCGCCCCACACCGTCTTGATCTTTTCCGACACCGTATCGTCGAACTTGCGCCGCAGCTTGGAGATGCTGTTGTCGATGCTCCGGTCCAGCCCATCGAATTCGATGCCGCGCATTTTCTTCAGCAGCTCGTCGCGCGACAGCACGCGTCCGGCGGCCTCGGCCAGCACCAGCAGCAGCTTGTATTCGGTATTGCTGAGCACACAGGGCTCGCCGCGCCAGCTGACGCTGCGGTCGGTGGTGACGATGCGCAGCGCGCCGAACTCGAGCACGCGGCTGTCGCTGGCGGTTTTCGGCTGGGAGCGCCGCAGCAGGGCGCGCAGGCGTGCCAGCAAGACGCGTGGCTGGACCGGCTTGTTGACGAAGTCGTCCGCGCCCTGTTCGAGGCCCGAGACTTCGTCGTAGGTGTCTTCGCGCGCGGTCAGGATCAGAATCGGTACCTCGGAGATGTCGCGGATCTGGCGGCACACGACCATCCCGTCCATGCCGGGCAACATCAGGTCGAGCACGACGATGTCGGGCTTGCCGGCCTTGAAGCTGTCGAGCGCGACGTCGCCGCGCGTCGCCAGTTCGACCGTGAATTCATAGCCGGACAAATACTCCGTCACCAGTTCCGCCAGGCGCGGATCGTCTTCCACCAGCAATACGCGATACATGATTGTCACCTCCGGCGCATATTCTATAAGAGCAGCCAGACTCGGCGAACAATATGTGACCTGTACGACAATTCAATACATTTGGTGACAGCCTACAGCGGGTCCAGTTCGGAGCGGCCCTTGTGTTCGATCCGGATGAACGGACGGGAGCGCACCAGGTACACCAGTTGCCGGACCATCTTTCTCAGGTAATAGCCGTAATTGCTGCCGTCGCTCAGTTTTTTCTCGCGCACGCCCATGGCTTCGATACTGGACGACTGCGCAGCCTCGGTCAGGCCCACCGGATACGGCACCAGGCACTTCACGGAAATGAAATTCTCCTGGAAATATTCCCATTTGTCGGCGACGACATAAGCCGGATACAGCTTCTGCGCCAGGATTTTCGCAGCCGCCCGGGTAATGAAGTAACCATGCGTGTGCACGCCGCGGTAGGCGTCGTACACGTCGTGCTTCGCATCCAGCGGCACGCGGGAATTGGCGTCGACCCGCTTCACATGGATCAGCATGACGGCGACGGGAACGTCTGCCGGGTACAGCTGCGCCAGCTTCGACAGTGTCGCCGCCAGGTCGTCTTCCAGGATCTTGGCATCGTCTTCCAGTACCAGTACGTGCGGAAGATTCTCGGCGGCCATCTTCTGGTAGATGCTGACGTGGCTGAGCGTGCAGCCGATTTCGCCTTTCGAGAGTTCGCGGTTGAACAGGCGGACTGCCTTGTTCGGGTCGTAGACTATTGCCAGTTCCTGGGCCGACAGCGCCTTGCCGTTGACCGCTTCCAGCACCGAATAGGGAATGTTCAGTTTTTCCAGCTGCCCGCCCAGGTAGTCGCGGCGATGCTTGTCCTTGGGGAGGCTGATGATGAAGGTATGTATGTTTTCCGGAGTGATCACGATGACAATGACAATCGGGGAGGGAAGGGCAGGCTTCGGCGTCCGCCGGCATGGCAGCGGCGGATGCATGTTCTGAAGCGCTCGGATTATAAGTCAATACCCTGTGGAAAGCCATTGTCCGTACTTACGATAGGGCGCTCTACATGAGCGTGATGCCGAGCCGTTTGACAAGCGCTGCGAACACTACGAAACAGACCACGGTCAAGACCACGCACACGCCGAGCGCCGGCCAAAAGCCCATCCGCTCGAGCAGGGCGGGGAAAACGAGGAACATCGGCAGCGTCGGCACCACGTACCAGAAGGTGTACCAGGCGTGGTTGGCCACCTTGGAAGCCGGCTGTTTCTCGACATGCAGCCAGATCAGCGTCAGGAGCGTGACCATCGGCAGCGCCGCGACCAGCGCGCCCAGCTTGTCGCTGCGCTTGGCAAATTCCGAGACCAGGACGACGACGGCCGCCGTGATCAGGTATTTCGTGAAGACCCAGGCCATAAGTATCTTTTCCATGAGCCTCGATCGTCGCACGGATCAGCGCTCACCCCTGTTCGATTGGGCTCAGGGGCCGCGCCGCAGAACGGCCCTGGCGCCGGCCCCGCATCATCACCGCGATCAGCGCCGGCACGAAGGTCAGCGACAGCACGAAGGCCGAGGCCAGGGCCAGCATCAGCGTGATGACCATCGGCGAGAACATCTTGCCTTCCACACCCTGGAAAGTCAGGCAGGGCAGGAATACCAGGAAGATCACCGGCTGGCCGTAGATGGTCGGGTCAATCCGCGTTTTACAATGTTGTAATCATAACCGATCATGTTATGATCGTTTCACTCATAAATACGGAACGGGCAATGAACGAAGCTTCGCAGTGGCAGTTGCTTATCGTGAGCCTGCCCAGCAACAGCACGACACTTCGGGTGCGTATGTGGCGTGCCCTGAAGGCGCTCGGCTGTGCGCCGCTGCGCGACGGCGCCTACCTGTTGCCGTACCTGCCGGCGCTGGAAGAGCAATTGCGTGGGCTTGCCGACGAGGTCGTGCGCGAGAACGGGACAGCCTGGCTGGTCGCTGTGCATGCCCGCTCGGACCAGGAAGAGGCCGGCTATCGTTCCCTGTTCGATCGCCGTGCCGAGCATGAGGCGTGGGGCCGTTCCCTGGCCGCGATCGCGGCGGCGCTGGCCGCCATGAAGCCGCCGGACATCCAGCGCAATTTGCGCAAGCTGCGGCGCGACCATGAAGCGCTGCTCGCCATCGATTACTTTCCGAACGATGCCGGCGCGCAGGCCGGGGCTGCCTGGCGTGAGTTCGTGCGGGCGGCCGCGCTGCGCCTGTCGCCGGGTGAGCCGCAGGCGCGCGACGAGTCCGTAGCGCAGCGTGACGCGGCCGCCTATCGCGGGCGGACCTGGGCCACCCGGCGCCGGCTGTGGGTGGACCGGGTCGCCAGCGCCTGGCTGATCCGCCGCTTCATCGATGGCGATGCACGCTTCCTGTGGCTGGACGCGCCGGCCGACTGTCCTGCCCATGCGGTCGGCTTCGACTTCGACGGCGCCGAGTTCACGCATGCCGGCCCGCGCGTCACTTTCGAAGTGCTGGCCGCCGCGTTCGGCCTGGACCAGGACCCCGGCCTGAAACGGCTCGGCGCCATGGTGCGGGCCCTCGACGTCGGCGAAGGCTTCGTGCCCGAGGCCGGCGGCTTCGAAGCCGTGCTGGCCGGCGCACGCCGGCGCCTTGCCGATGACGATGCGCTGCTGGCGGAAATCGGCGCCGTCCTCGATTCCCTGCATGCGTATTTTTCCAACGACCCGACTTCCACCGAGGAGGCCCCATGAACGCAGGCGTCGCCGCGGGCGACAAGCCCCGCTACACACTGTGGCAACTGGTGACCTACATGCTGCGCCTCGGCGCGCTTGGTTTCGGCGGGCCGGTGGCGCTGGTCGGCTACATGCACCGCGACCTGGTCGAGGACCGTGAATGGATCACCGACGCCGATTATCGCGAGGGACTGGCCCTGTCCCAGCTCGCACCCGGGCCGCTCGCGGCGCAGCTCGCCATCTACCTCGGCTATGTGCATTACCGGCTGCCGGGCGCAACCCTGGTCGGGGTGGCCTTCGTGCTGCCGTCCTTCCTGATCGTGCTGGCGCTGGGCTGGGCTTACGTGCGCTTCGGCGGGCTGTCGTGGATGCAGGCCGTGTTCTACGGCGTCGGCGCGGCGGTCATCGGCATCATCGTGATGAGCGCGAAAAAGCTGACCGAAAAGAGCATAGGCAAGGACAAGCTGCTGTGGGCCGTCTACCTGCTGCTGGCGGCGGTCACGATCGCGACCGAGTCCGAAGTCGCCTGGCTGTTCATCGCCGCCGGCGTGGTGGTCTGGTTCTGGCGCGCGCCGCCCAGGCTGGCGGGTAGGGGAGGATTGAGCGCCCTGGTCCTGCCGGAACTGGCGCTGGGGGCGGGCATGCTGGGAACGGATGCTTCGCTGCTGACCCAGATCGCACTGTTCTTCACCAAGGCCGGGGCGTTCGTGTTTGGCTCGGGCCTGGCGATCGTGCCCTTCCTGTACGGTGGCGTCGTCACCGAACATCACTGGCTCACCGAAAAACAGTTCGTCGACGCGGTTGCGGTGGCGATGATCACGCCCGGACCGGTCGTGATCACGGTCGCCTTTATCGGCTACCTGGTGGCGGGATTGCCCGGGGCCTGCGTGGCGGCCCTGGCAACGTTCCTGCCGTGCTACCTGTTCACGGTGATTCCGGCGCCCTACTTCAAGCGCTACGGCAAGCTGCCGGGCGTGGTCGCCTTTGTCGACGGCATCACCGCGGCCGCGGTCGGTGCGATTGCCGGCTCGGTGGTCATCATCGCCAAGCGGACCATCGTTGACCTGCCGACGGCGCTGATCGCCGTCGCGACGATCGTGCTGCTGTGGCGTTTCAGGAAGCTGCAGGAGCCGGCGGTGATCGCGGCAGCGGCGGTCCTGGGGCTGGTCGTGTTTCCGCTGGTGGCCGGATAAGGCTGCAGGAGGCGTGTGCCGGTTTGAAACGGCAACGGCCCGCCGAAGCGGGCCGTTGGAGCGTGACGCCGCGAACGGCGCCAGCGCGATTACGCCAGGTTCTGGTTCACGAAGTCCCAGTTGACAATGTTCCACCACGACTCGACGAACTTCGGACGGGCGTTGCGGTAGTCGATGTAGTAGGCGTGCTCCCAGACGTCGACGGTCAGCAGGGCCTTGTTCTCGGTGGTCAGTGGGGTGGCCGCGTTCGAGGTGTTGACGATGTCGACGGTGCCGTCGGTCTTCTTCACCAGCCAGGTCCAGCCCGAACCGAAGTTGCTCACGGCCGACTTCTGGAACTCTTCCTTGAACTTGTCGAACGAACCCCATTTGGCGTTGATCGCATCGGCGACCGGACCGGTCGGCGCGCCGCCGCCGTTCGGCGACATGCAGTTCCAGAAGAAGGTGTGGTTCCACACCTGGGCCGAGTTGTTGAACACGCCGCCCTGCGATTTCTTGATGATCTCTTCCAGGGGCAGGTTTTCGTACTCGGTGCCCTTGATCAGGTTGTTCAAGTTGGTGACGTAAGCCTGGTGGTGCTTGCCGTAGTGGTATTCCAGGGTTTCAGCCGACATGGTCGGCTGGAGGGCGTCCTTGGCATACGGCAGCGGCGGCAGAGTATGTTCCATGTCTTGTTCCTTTGATTGATTAGCAGCAGAAAGATGCGGGTTAATGTTCCGAATCGGCGCTTATTCTAAACCGGATACCATATCGATGCATGTCGAGCCTGCTATTTAGTCAAGCCTTCAATCGAACACGTCCTGCACGCCGGACACGCCGATCTCGACGCTGCCTTCGGCCAGCCGCACCCGCAACACGTCGCGCGGCTTGATCTGCCCCGGGGCGTGCAGCACCTTGCCTTTGGCATTGCTGACGATGGCATAGCCGCGTTCCAGCGTGCGCTGCGGGTTCAGCAGTTCGAGCTGGGCCGCCAGCGCCGCCATCGCCTCGCGCCGGGCGCGCAGCTGGCCCGCCATGCTGGCGACCAGGTGGCGCTGTTCGGAGGCGAGCTGGGTGCGCATGGCCCGCGAATCCGGACGGTGGCGCGCCCAGCGCTGCTGCAGCTGGGCCAGCGTCACGCTTTGGCGGTTGAGCGGACCGCGCACCGCATGGGTCAGAGTGCTGGCCATGCCAAGAAGTTTCAGGCGCTGGTGCTCGATCTGGCTCGATGGGCTGAGCAGCCGGCGGCTGAGGCTATCCAGGCTCTGGCCGGCGTCGCCGAGGACGCGTTCCATCGCGCGGCGCAGGTCGCCGGCATCGGCCGAGAGCGAGTTCAGCCAGTCGGCACGGGGTGTCACCGCCAGCTCGGCGGCAGCGGTTGGCGTAGCGGCGCGCAGGTCGGCGGCGAAGTCGGCGATGGTGAAGTCGGTCTCGTGGCCCACGCCCGAGATCACCGGCATGCTGGCGCCGACGATCGCGCGCGCCACCACTTCTTCGTTGAAGCTCCACAAGTCTTCGATCGAGCCGCCGCCGCGGCCGACGATCAGCACGTCGACCTCGGCACGGCGCGATGCCGTCTGGATGGCGTCGGCAATCTTCTCGGCCGCGCCCTGGCCCTGCACGGGCGCCGGATACAGCACGATGCGCACGTGCGGCGCGCGCCGCTTGAGGGCGGTCAGCACGTCGCGCAGCGCCGCCGCCTGCGGGCTGGTGACGATGCCGACGCTGCGCGCGAACAGCGGCAGCGGACGCTTGCGCTCCTGGTCGAACAGACCCTGCGCGGTCAGCTTTTCCTTCAGGCGCAGGAAGGCCTCGTACAGGGCGCCGACACCGGCCCGGCGGATCGCCTCGACATTGATCTGGTAATCGCCGCGCGCGCCATACAGCGTGACCAGCGCGCGCACCTCGACCTTGTCGCCCTCGCGCGGCGTGAAGCCGGCGTACTGGGCACGGCCGCGGAACATCACCGCACGTACCTGGGCCGCGTCGTCCTTCAGCGTGAAGTACCAATGGCCCGAGGCGGCGCGTGTGAAATTCGAGATTTCGCCGCCAATCCACACCAGCGGAAAGCTGCGCTCGAGCAGGCGTGCGACCTGCTGGTTGAGCGCAGTCACGCTCAGTACGGGTGGGGCGGTGTAAGCGGGATCGGCGTCTTCGTTGCTGAACATATGGATGAGCTATAGGAACTGTCCACAAAACCCGGCAGAAGTATTATCAATTTTATATCTGCAGTACTACCGAAGGTAGTTTTTGTAAACGTTTGATTTTTAATGAAAAAGCCTAGTGCCTGATTTCGATGCAGAAACAAAATTTCTTTACAGATCAAAGGCTTCGGTCCGCCTGGGAGGACTTGGCCACAATCTTATCCACAGAAATTGTGAGGAAGTGGATAAAGTTGGCTGCCTAAAAATTTGGCGTGTAAAAGTTTTCCCAAGCAATCAAGGACTTAGGCGCGACTCCGCATCCTTGCTCACATTGTTTTCCACAATTTGTGTGCACACCTTGGCCTTGGCGCCGCATTGTCCGGTGTCCGGCAACGCGTATCCACGCTTGGCACGGCATGCTCAAAAAAGGCGCAGACAGTAATTTCTGTTTAAATTCAAAGACTTTGATATTGATCAAGGTCCTTGCTCACAATCTTTTCCACAAAATTTGTGTAGAACGCCTGCTGCATAGATCGGCGGCAGCGGAGGGTGGCACTATACCAGCAAGCTGCCGACGATAGCCGATCTGCCAAGCCCGGCAGGCCCTGGCCGCGCGCACCGGACCGGTTTGCCTAAAAATTGAGCTTGCATACATTTTTCGAATGAAATCAGGCACTTGAGGTCCGGCGCCGTCGTTTGCTCACATTGTTTTCCACAGTTTGTGTGCAGAGTCACCGCGAAGGCGCGTGAAAAGATGCTGATTAAAAATTAGGCTTAATAACTTTTCTCTTTAAAATCAATGTCTTGACTGCTGCCACGTTCGCTTGCGCACAATTTTGTCCACAAAAAATGTGCAGAAACATCGTTTGCAGATGAGTAGTTTGATGCTGCGCAAGACTGCTTCATTTTTAATCTTTTTAATTTTCCTATAGGAATCAATAGCTTAAGGCGGAATCGCCCTGTTCCGCACAAATTTATCCACAGAAATTGTGAGCAACTCAGCTGGGTCAAACCTATCCCGGATTTGTCGGTTGGAAACACAATGCGCCTGTGATGACTTTTTGCGCATGAGGAAATATCCTCTAAGAATCAAAGAGCTTGTGTCCCCCGCATGCCATTGCGCACACTTTTATCCACAGAAAGTGTGAAGAACTCTACTTGCCGCAAAACGAGCAACACGTTACATTGCGCAATTCCCAACGTATCCCCTGATCTGTTGTTTTTTTCTTATCCCAGGAGTTCCATTTGCTCGCCATTCTCCAGGCCGCCGGCTGGCCCATCTGGTTGTTGTTGATTGCCTCGATCATTGCTCTGGCGCTCATCATCGAACGCCTGATCTACCTGCGCCGCGAAAAGATCCTGCCGCGCCAGCTGCTCGATGAAGTCATCCAGGTCTATCGCAGTGGAAAAGTCACTCCGGATATCATCGACAAGCTGCAACAGAATTCGCCGCTCGGCGCCGTGCTGGCCGCCGCCCTGCGCAACGTCGACGCGCCGCGCGATGTGATGAAGGAATCGATCGAGGAAGCGGGCAGGGGCGTAGCGCATGTGCTGGAACGTTTCCTGACCACGCTGGGCACGATCGCCTCGCTGGCGCCGCTGATGGGCCTGTTCGGCACCGTGGTCGGCATGATCGAGATCTTCGGCGCCCAGAACGCCAGCGGCACCAACCCGGCCCAGCTGGCCCACGGCATTTCGGTGGCCCTGTATAACACCGGCTTCGGCCTGGCGATCGCGATGCCGGCGCTGGTGTTCTACCGCCACTTCCGCGCGCTGGTCGACAGCTTCATCATCGACATGGAGCTGCAGGCCGTGAAATTCGTCGACGTCGTCCACGGTGCACGCAAATGATGGACTTTCGCCGCGGCCGCAAACGCGAGGATCCGGAGATCAACCTGATCCCGTTCATCGACGTGCTGCTGGTGGTGCTGATCTTCCTGATGGTCACGACCACCTACAGCAAGTTCACCGAATTGCAGATCACGCTGCCGACCGCCGATGCCGAAAAGGCGATCGAGAAGCCTTTCGAGATCAACGTCACTGTCGATGCGAAGGGCAATTACACGGTGAATAACGTGCCGGTCTCCTTCCACGGCGTGGCTGGCCTGGCCGACGACCTGAAACGCGCCGCCACCACCGGTCCGGATGGCCAGCCGCTGGCGACCCCGGCGCGCGATCCGGTGATCATCGTCAATGCCGACCAGTTTGCGATGCACCAGATGGTAATCAATGTGCTGGAAGCAGCGCGCATGGCGGGGTATGACAAGCTGACGTTTGCGGCGCAGACGGGTGGGCAGAAGTAACAGAAATCGAACCCTCTGCATACCCGCGTCATTCATTGACGTCGTCCCCGCGCAGGCGGGGATCCAAGTTTTGCTTGCGCTGCCGAGATGCTTGCAAACTTGGATCCCCGCCTTCGCGGGGACGACGTTTTTGGGCAAGCGAACGTCAACAAGCTAACGCGTTTCAAGTTATTGTAATAACACGTCAAATGCCATCCTCCCTCGAATCCACGCTCACCCGCGCCTGGCTCCGGCGCGGCCCGCTCGCCCTGGCCCTGTGGCCGCTGTCCCTGCTGTTCCGCCTGCTGGCCGCCGTGCGTGCGGTCCTGTTCCGCGCCGGCCTGCTGGCATCCGAAGGCCTGCCGGTCCCGGTCATCGTGGTGGGCAATATCTTTATCGGCGGGACCGGCAAGACGCCGCTGACGATCTGGCTGGCCGAGCAGTTGCAGGCGGCCGGCTTCCGGCCTGGGGTGATTTCGCGCGGCCATGGCAGTGCGGAAAGCGAAGCGCGCGAGGTGACGCCGGCCTCGAGCCCGCGCGAGGTCGGCGACGAACCGCTGCTAATCGCCGCCCGCACCGGCTGCCCGGTGGTGGTCGGCCGCCGCCGCGCCGCGGCCGGGCGGCGCCTGCTGGCATTGCATCCGGAAGTCGACGTCCTGATCGCCGACGACGGCTTGCAGCATTACGCGCTGCGGCGCGACGTCGAAGTCGTGCTGTTCGACGGCCGCGGCGTCGGCAACGGCTGGACCCTGCCGGCCGGGCCACTGCGCGAGCCGCCGTCGCGCCGGCGCGATTTCACGGTGGTGAACACGCCGGAGCTGACGCCGGCGCTGGCGGCCGCGGTGGGGGGCAGGGCGTTCCAGATGCGCCTCGACGGTGCCATGGCCGAAGCGCTGCGGGCGCCCGGCTGGCGCCAGCCACTGGCGGCATTCAAGGGGAAGCGGATCCTGGCGGCGGCCGGCATCGGCAATCCGGGGCGCTTCTTCGGCATGCTGCGCGCGCATGGGCTGCAGGTCGAGGAGATGGCGCTGCCTGACCACCACGACTTCCTGGACGATCCCTTCCGCGGGGTTTCCGCCGACGTGATCCTGGTCACCGAGAAGGATGCAGTAAAATGTCGGCAACTTGAAAACATCAACAACGATCCGCGCCTGTGGGTCGTTCCGGTCACGGCGCAGATCGATGCTGCCCTGGCCGCTCACATTGTGGAGAAATGTCGTGGACGCCCGACTGCTTGATATCCTGGTCTGCCCCCTGTGCAAGGGACCGCTCGAATTTGACAAGAAAGCCCAGGAACTGACCTGCCGCCCCGACCGCCTGGCCTATCCGATCCGCGACGGTATCCCGATCATGTGGGCCGACCAGGCGCGCAAGGTCGAACCGACCCTGTAAGCGGATGGGTTTCGTCGTCATCATCCCGGCACGCCTGGCATCGACCCGGTTGCCGAACAAACCCCTGGCCGACCTCGGCGGCAAGCCGATGATCGTGCGCGTCGCCGAGCGCGCCCAGGCCTCCGGTGCGCAGCGCATCATCGTCGCCACCGACCATGCCGACATCGCCGCCGCCTGCGCCGCGCACGGTATCGAAGCCTGCATGACGCGCGCCGACCACCCGTCCGGCACCGACCGTATCGCCGAGGTGGCGCGCACGCTGCAGCTGGCGCCGGAGGCGGTGGTGGTCAACCTGCAGGGCGACGAGCCGCTGATCGACCCGGCGCTGCTGGCCGCCTGCGCCGCGCGCATCGGCGCCGGCGTGCCGATGGCCACCTGTGCCCATCCGCTGTCGTCGGCCGAGGACGCTTTCAACCCGAACGTGGTCAAGGTCGTGCTCGACAAGGCCGGACGGGCACTGTACTTCTCGCGGGCCACCATCCCCTGGCACCGCGACGGCTTCGCACAGGACCGCGCAGCTTTGCCGCCGGGCTACGTGCCACTGCGCCATATCGGCCTGTATGCGTACAGCAATGCCTTCCTGCAGCAATACCCGCAGCTGGAAGCGTCGCCACTGGAAGCCATCGAAGCCCTGGAGCAATTGCGCGTGCTATGGCACGGCATCCCCATTGCGGTGCACGTGACCGCGGAAGCGCCCCATGCCGGTGTCGATACGCCGGAAGACCTGGCGCGGGTACGCTTGCATTACCAGGGCAATCACTGAATTTGATACTGCCGGTTTTGATCCTCTCGGAAACACCCATCTGACCAGTCTGCGCTAGCGCAACTGGTCGATCAATCGCCCCCTGCCAGTGGCTTTCAGTGGTGCTTTTGTGGTAAGTTCCGTGTCAAGCTAGGCAAATATGCATCAGAATTAGCATCAAACGCGCACTCCGTGCACCATAACGGTGCCCGTTGTCGTTTATAAAACCATTAGGAAAATCCTTCATGCGTCTCATTCTCTTAGGAGCCCCCGGTGCCGGTAAAGGTACCCAGGCCAACTTCATCAAAGAAAAGTACAACATTCCCCAGATCTCCACCGGCGACATGCTGCGCGCGGCAATCAAGGCCGGCACCGAGCTCGGCCTGGCGGCGAAAAAAGTGATGGATGCGGGCCAGCTGGTATCGGACGACATCATCATTGGCCTGGTCAAGGAACGCCTGAAGGAAGATGACACCAAGAACGGCTACCTGTTCGACGGCTTCCCGCGCACCGTCGCGCAGGCCGACGCCATGAAGGACAGCGGCGTGGCCATCGACTACGTGCTGGAAATCGACGTGCCGGACGACATGATCCTGGAGCGCATGACCGGCCGCCGCAGCCACCCGGCGTCGGGCCGCGTCTACCACGTCAAGTTCAACCCGCCGAAAACCGACTGCGTCGACGACGTCACCGGCGAACCGCTGGTGCAGCGCGACGACGACAAGGAAGAAACCGTCGCCAAGCGCCTGGCCGTGTACCACAACCAGACCGAAGTACTGCTGGACTACTACAACAAGTGGGCACAATCGGGTCTGCCCGGTGCGCCGAAGTACCGCAAGATCTCGGGCGTGGGTCCGGTCGAGCAGGTGCGCGACGCCGCGTTTGCCGCGCTGTCGGAATAAGCTGAATAAAAAATAAGGAAGACCGGAGCAGCTTGATACTGCTCCGGGAGCAGTATCAAGCTGCTCCAGGCTCCGGATGACGTTGTGCCATCCGTCCAGGTTTTTGGATCAAAGTTTTGCAGTACGCAGGTAGGCTGGCCGGGCAGGATGCGGCCTTTCGAACGTGTGGTGTTGCTTGATCGAAGACAGGGAGGACGACAATGGCATCCACGCAGCTCATGTTCGCCGTCGCGTGCGGCGTCATCGCGGTATTGTACGGATTGTGGTCGCGCAGCTGGATCCTGCAACAGGATGCCGGCACCGGTCGCATGCAGGAAATCTCGCTGGCGATCCAGCAGGGGGCGTCGGCCTACCTGGCGCGCCAGTACCGCACCATCGGCATCGTCGGCATCGTGCTGCTGGTCGCCATCTTCTTCCTTCTCGGCAGTGCCACGGCATTCGGCTTCCTGGCCGGCGCCGTGCTGTCGGCCGCGTGCGGCTTCATCGGCATGAATGTCTCGGTACGCGCCAACGTCCGCACCGCCCAGGCCGCCTCGAACGGATTGGACAAGGCGCTGAACGTCGCCTTCCGCGGCGGCGCCATCACCGGCATGCTAGTGGTGGGGCTGGGGCTGCTCGGGGTGTCGCTGTTCTACTGGTTCCTGGTGGCACGCGCCGACGCTGCACTTTCCACCCATGACGCCATCCAGCCGCTGGTCGGGCTGGCCTTCGGCGCCTCGCTGATCTCGATTTTCGCGCGCCTCGGCGGCGGCATCTTCACCAAGGGCGCCGACGTCGGCGCCGACCTGGTCGGCAAGGTCGAAGCCGGTATTCCCGAGGACGATCCGCGCAACCCCGCCGTCATCGCCGACAACGTGGGCGACAACGTCGGCGACTGCGCCGGCATGGCGGCCGACCTGTTCGAAACCTATGTCGTGACCCTGGTCGCGACCATGCTGCTGGGCGCGCTGATGGTGCCGGCAGCGGGCGACACCAGCGGCGTCACGGTGGGCGGCGCCGCCATGCTGTATCCGCTGCTGCTGGGCGGCGTCTCGATCCTGGCCTCGATCGTCGGCTGCTCGCTGGTGAAAAACCGGGCCGGGCACAAGATCATGTCGGCGCTGTACACCGGCCTGTGGTGGTCGGCCGGCCTGTCGCTGCTGGGCTTCGCGGCGGTCACCTGGCTGGTGTGGCCGAGCGACGCCATGCGCTGGCCGATGCTGGGCTGCGCGCTGGTCGGCATCGTGCTGACCGCGGCTATGGTCTACATCACCGAGTACTATACCGCCACCGAATTCAAGCCAGTGCGCCATATCGCCGAGGCATCGACTACCGGCCACGGCACCAACATCATCGCCGGCCTCGGCCTGTCGATGAAGGCCACCGCCTACCCGGTGCTGGTGGTGTGCGCGGCCATCCTGGTCTCTTACCAGATGGGTGGCCTGTACGGCATCGCGATCGCCGCCACGGCGATGCTGTCGATGGCCGGCATCATCGTCGCGCTGGATGCCTACGGTCCGATTACCGACAACGCCGGCGGCATCGCCGAGATGAGCGGCATGCCGGACGCCGTGCGTGCCGTCACCGATCCGCTCGACGCCGTCGGCAACACCACCAAGGCCGTCACTAAGGGCTATGCCATCGGTTCGGCCGGATTGGCGGCGCTGGTGCTGTTCGCCGACTACACGCATGCGCTGGCATCGCGCGGCACCCACATCAGCTTCGAGCTGTCGGACCCGATGGTGATCGTCGGCCTGTTCATCGGCGGCCTGGTGCCCTACCTGTTCGGGGCGCTGGCGATGGAAGCGGTAGGGCGGGCGGCCGGGGCCGTCGTGGTCGAGGTGCGGCGCCAGTTCCGCGACATCGTCGGCATCATGGCGGGCACCGGCAAGCCGGAGTACGACAAGGCGGTCGATATGCTGACCGCGTCGGCGATCCGCGAGATGGTGCTGCCCTCGCTGCTGCCGGTGCTGGTGCCGGTCGCGGTCGGGATGCTGCTGGGGCCGGCGGCTTTGGGCGGCCTGCTGATGGGGACCATCGTCACCGGGCTGTTCGTGGCGATCTCGATGACCACCGGCGGCGGCGCCTGGGACAACGCCAAGAAGTACATCGAAGACAACCACTACGGCGGCAAGGGTTCGGATGCGCACAAGGCCGCCGTCACCGGCGACACGGTGGGCGACCCCTACAAGGACACGGCCGGCCCGGCGGTGAATCCGCTGATCAAGATCATTAACATCGTGGCGCTGCTGCTGGTGCCGCTGCTGCCGGCCGGCGGCTGGCTGGCCGTCACCGAACCGGCCGTGGCCCAGATCCGCACTGCACCGGCAGCAGTGTCGACGAGGCTACCACCGGCGCCGTCCGCCGTCGCTGCGCGTAGGGTGGGCGGCTCGACCACTGCCGACGAATCAGCCGCAACGGTCGCGCCGCCCACGCGGTGATACGTACCCTATGATCCGTCGGGCACGCAAGCGGAGGGCCTGCGCTTACTGCTGCAAGGCCTCGCGCAGGGCCGCTTCCAGCGAATCCCGGTCCGAATCGCCGGGATAGTGTCTGCCGTTGATGAAGAAGGTCGGCGTGCGGTCCGCGCCGTCGTGGCGCGCCCGCGCCAGGTCGGCCTGCACACGTTGGCGGTGGCGCCGTTCCTGTACCTCGGCGGCAAAGCGGTCGACGTCGAGGTCGATGCTCTCGCCCAGCACGGCCAGGTCCTGCGGGTCCGCGACCTGGTCCTGCTGCTCGAACAGGGCATCGTGCATTTCCCAGAACTTGCCCTGGCTGGCCGCGGCCTCGGCCGCTTCCGCCGCCAGCTCGGCCAGCGGGTGCAGGTCCGACAGCGGGAGGTGGCGGTACACCAGGCGGATGCCGCCGGCTTCGTTGCCGAGTTCATCCATCAGCTCGGTCAGCGCGAAGTGCGCCCGCGCGCAGTACGGGCACTGGAAATCCCCGTATTCGATCAGGGTCACGGCCGCATCCTGGGGGCCGCGTACGTGTTCGTCCTTGCCGATCTCGTCGACTCGTTGCATGGTTTCTCCAATCCGATTCTGAATGATGAAGGCAGCGCAATGCCGGGCATGCGCCGCCGAATGGGTTCATCATGGCACGCCGGCGCGGATTGCTGGCGCAGCTTTCGACTAGGAAATTGCTGTCAAAAAAGCATCAATCTTGCGCCCGGCGCGGCGGAACTGCGGTAGAGTATCCCCATCAGCGGCGGCCTGCGCTCCCGTTCTCATGGTTGCTGAATCGGTCGAGCCCGTAATACGCCTGGCCCCGCGTCCTGTTACCAACCAAATGGAGATTCACCATGTCGCACTACGACGCGTATAGCAATGAGCGCAACGCCGTCCCCGGCGTCCACAGCGCCGGGCCGGACGATGCACGCCTGCCCGAGGCTAGCGGCCCCACGGCCGATCCAGACAGCGAACTGACCGCGCTGCGCCGCAGCCTGCTGCTCTACGGCACCGCAGGCCAGCCCGCCCGCAGCGGCGTGGAGGCCCACGCGCGCTGAGCCTTAAAACACGCACATCCCGTCGGCCTGCTCGCGCAGCCATGGGCGGAAGTCGGGATGGGCGATCGCAATCAGCGCCTGCGCGCGCTGGCGTGCCGATTTGCCGCGCAGCTGGGCCACGCCCCATTCGGTGACGACGTAGTTGACGTCGTTCTTGCTGGTGGTGGCGTGGGTCCCGGGCGCCAGTGTCGGCACGATGCGCGAAATCGTGCCGTCCTTGGCCGTCGACGGCAGCACGATGAAGGACTTGCCGCCGCGCGAGCGGTTGGCGGCGCGCACGAAATCGACCTGGCCGCCGGTGCCGGAATAGGGCAGGTGGCCGATGCTCTCGCTGCCGCACTGGCCCAGTAAATCGACCTGCAGGCTGGCATTGATCGTCACCAATTTGTCGTTCTGGCCCGCGATGTACGGGTCGTTGGTGAAGTTCGACGGATGCATTTCCAGCATCGGGTTGTTGTGCATGAACTCGTACAGTTTGCGCGAGCCGAGTGCAAAGGTCGCCACCATCTTCCCCGGCAGCAGGGTCTTCCTGCTGTTGTTCACCGCCCCCGATTCCACCAGTTTCAGGATGCCGTCGCCGATCATCTCGGTGTGGATGCCGAGGTCGCGCTTGCCGGTCAGCTACATCACCACCGCATCCGGGATGCCGCCGTAGCCGATCTGCAGCGTCGACCCATCCTCGATCTGCTCGGCGACCAGGCCCCCGATTGCTTCCTGCACCGGGCCGATCGCGGGCAGGCCGACTTCCAGGATCGGATCTTCGCTCTCGACCAGTGCAGTCACCTGTGAAATGTGCACGTGACATTGGCCGTGGGTGAAGGGCACGTTCGGGTTCACTTCCAGCACCACGGCGCGTGCCTTGGCGACCGCGGCCATCGTGTAGTCGGTGCCGAGGCTGAGCGCAAAGTAGCCGTGCGGGCTCATGCTGGACGCCATCGCGAACACCACGTCGGCCGGCATCAGGCCGCGCTCGATCAGTGCCGGGATCTCGGAAAAGTAATTCGGGATGAAGTCGCACCAGCCACCCTGGCCGCCGGCGCGCGAGGCGCCGCCGAAGAACAGCGCGGCGTGCCGCACGTGCGGGCGGTAGCCGGGGTCGAAGTAGCCATACTTGCGCATGGCCAGGATTTGCGCGACCTGGACGTCGTTGAAGCGCCGGCACTGCGCCGACAGGGCGTGCAGCAGGCTTGGGGGTTCGCCCACGCCGGTTGGCACGATGATCATGTCGCCGTCGCGCACGTGGTTCAGGGCGTCGTCGGCGCTGCCGCGTCTGGCGCGGTACATCTCCTGCAGAGTTTGCATGCTTGTCTCCTGTGGCTTTTATTTTGATGCTGCATGTTTTGCCAGCATAGCAGGATGGCCCCGCGTAACGACACCGATTCGCGACAGCAATCCGACGCGCGCGCCGGGTTCCGTGGCCGCGTCCGATAATGGCGGCAAGACATGCAGGCGGAGAGGCAGGAGGCGATATGAAAACCGGACGATCGATTGCGGCACCCTGGAAGGCGGCCACCGTGCTGCTTGCGCTGTGCGCCACCTGGCAGGCGGGTCCGGTCCAGGCACGGCTGCCCGAGGCAGGGCAGGGCCAGACCCAGTCCGCCGCTGCGAGCGAGCAGAGCGCCGCCACCGGGCGCCAGGCCCGCAAGACCGAGCAAGCCAACCGCGCCGCCGCCGTCGAGGACGAGACCAGCACCGCCGCGCAGGCTGCCCGCACCGCGCAATCCGAGACGGCCCAGTTCGAGGCGCAGGCCCGCCGCAGTGGCGCCGGTAGCGGCGCAGCCGCCCCCTCGTATGGCCCGACGCTGGCGCCACGCAGCCCGGACGCGCGCGATCCGGCGCGCAAGGACCCGGCCGAAGTCCACGACGAAACCGACAGCCTGGCCCGTCCGGCACCGGCTCAGCAGGCCAACCCGGCAGACTCGCAGCGGCGCACGACCAACCCGAACCTGCGCCGCCCCGCCTGGCAGCCGGCAGCCGAACCGATGGCGCCACGCCCGCTGCGCTCGGCAAATGCCGGCGCCAACGCCAACGCCGCCGCACCCGCGGTGCCGGTACCGGCCCAAGCAGTGCCGCCAGGTCCGGCCGGACCCACCCGCAGCGTCATCGCCGGCTGCCAGGGCAATTCCTGCACCGACACCAGCGGCCGGCGCTACAACGGCATCGGCACCGGCAATGCCGGCGTCAGCAGCAGTGGACGGCTGTGTACCCGGAGCGGCGTCAGCGTGCAATGCTTCTGACGGCGCATGGCGGTCGACGCAAAAGCTCGCTACAATCCGAGGGTGACGTTTACGTAAACGTCAAATAAAACCGAATAAGAACGACACCCTTGGAGAAGACAGCATGCAAATCCAGAACAATGTATTCATCGTGACCGGCGGCGCTTCCGGCCTCGGCGCCGCCACCGCGCGCATGCTCGTGCAAGCCGGCGGCAAGGTCGTGCTGGCCGATGTGCAGCTTGACGCGGGCACGGCCCTCGCCGCCGAACTGGGCGCGGAAAACGCGCAGTTCGTCCAATGCGACGTCACTTCGGAAGCCGACGGCCAGGCCGCGGTCGCCGCGGCGCTGGCGCTCGGTCCGCTGCGCGGCCTGGTCAACTGCGCCGGCGTGGCGCCTGCCGTCAAGACCGTCGGCAAGGACGGCCCGCACCCGCTGGACGCCTTCCGGCGCGCCATCAACATCAACCTGGTCGGCACCTTCAACATGTGCCGCCTGGCGGCCGACGCGATCGGCAGGCAGGATGGCCTGGAGCACGGCGAGCGCGGCGTGATCATCAATACTGCTTCGGTCGCGGCCTTCGACGGCCAGATCGGCCAGACCGCGTATGCCGCCTCCAAGGCCGGCGTGGCCGGCCTGACGTTGCCGATGGCGCGCGACCTGGCGCGCAGCGGCATCCGCGTGATGACGATTGCCCCCGGCATCTTCGAGACCCCGATGCTGATGGGCATGCCGCAGGAAGTGCGCGACGCGCTCGGCCAGATGGTGCCGTTCCCGCCGCGCCTCGGCATGCCGGCCGAGTACGCGCACCTGGCCAGGGCAATCATCGAAAACGTGATGCTGAACGGCGAAACGATCCGCCTGGATGGTGCGATCCGCATGCAGCCTAAATAAGCGGGGCAGCCGCGCAGGGCAGCACCGCACCGTTGCCGGGCGCGGTGCACCCTTATGCAGCGGAAATTGCTCGCCCTGATCGATCTGGCAATTTCGGGTAGGATGGTCTGTGGTATGGCGCGCGGCTCAGGCCGCGCGCGTCGTTTTCATGACCGGAGAATCCTTATGACCCTGAAGTTGCCCGTCCTCGCCCTGTCCCTCGGCGCCGTCCTTGCCACCCTTGCCGGTGGCGCCGCCTTTGCCCAGGACGCCGCCCAGGCCCTGCAGAAAGCTCCCGAAGCCGCCAGCGGCTGGCACGAGAAGGCCGGCTGGGCCGCGCGCAAGAACATGGTGGCGGCGGCCAATCCGCTGGCCGTCGAAGCAGGCTACGACATGCTGAAGCAGGGCGGTACGGCGATCGACGCCGCCATCGCGACCCAGCTGGTGCTGACCCTGGTCGAGCCGCAATCGTCGGGCATCGGCGGCGGCGCCTTCCTGGTGTACTACGATGGCAAGAAGGTGCAGGCCTTCGACGGCCGCGAGACCGCACCCTCGAAAGCCGACGAGCACCTGTTCCAGCGCCCCGACGGCACGCCGCTGTCGCGCACCGAAGGCATCGTCGGCGGCCGCTCGACCGGCGCCCCGGGCGTGCTGCGCATGCTCGAGCTGGCCCATCGCCAGCACGGCAAGCTGGCCTGGAAGACGCTGTTCGAGCCGGCCATCCGTCTGTCCGAGAACGGCTTCAAGGTCAGCCCCCGCCTGAACAGCCTGCTGGCCGGCGACGCCTACATCGGCAAGGATCCGACCGCGCGCACGTATTTCTACGCGCCCGACGGCAAGCCGTGGCCGGTCGGCCACGTGCTGAAGAATCCGGCACTGGCGAAGACCCTGCGCGAGATCGCCGCGGGCGGCGCCGACGTGTTCTACAAGGGCCGCATCGCGCGCGACATCGAAGCCAAGGTCAAGGGCCACCCGACCAATCCGGGCCTGCTCACCGCGGCCGACATCGGCGCCTATCAACCCAAGGTGCGCGAACCGGTCTGCAACGATTACCGCGCCTACACCGTGTGCGGCATGCCGCCGCCGTCCTCGGGCGGCATCGCGGTGGCGCAGATGCTCGGCATGTTCGAGACGCGCGACATGAAGTCGCTGGCGCCGACGAACGGCATCCCCGGCACCGAGGCCGTGCACGTGTTCTCGGAAGTGGGGCGCCTCGCCTATGCCGACCGCGACCGCTACGCCGCCGACACCGACTTCGTGCCGCTGCCGGGCCGCGGCCTGCCGGCGCTGCTCGACAAGAATTACCTGAGCCAACGGGCGTCGCTGGTCAAGGAACGCTCGATGGGCAAGGCGCCGGCCGGCAATCCGCCGGGCGTGGAAATGGCCTGGAACTGGGGCCTGGACAACTCGATCGAGGCCCATTCGACCTCGCACGTGGTGGCGGTCGACGAGTACGGCGCCGGCCTGTCGATGACCACCAGCGTCGAGGATGCCTTCGGCTCGCGCCAGATGGTCGACGGCTTCATCCTGAACAACCAGCTGACCGACTTTTCCTTCGATTCGCGCGACGCCCAGGGTCCGATCGCCAACCGCGTCGAAGCCGGCAAGCGTCCGCGCAGCGCGATGAGCCCGACCATCGTGTTCGACCGCAAGACCGGCCGCTTCGTCGAGGCGGTCGGGTCACCGGGCGGCCCGCTGATCATCAACTACGTCGCCAAGGTCCTGGTCGGCACCCTAGACTGGGGCCTGAACATGCAAGAGGCGATCGCGCTGCCGAACTTCGGCAGCCGTAACGGCCCGACCGAGCTGGAGAAGGGACGCTTCCCGGCGGCCGAGATCGCCGAACTCAAGGCGCGCGGGCACGGCATCAGAATCGGCGAGCAGACCTCCGGGCTGCAGGGCGTGCAGCGGATCGAGATCCATGGCGTACCGCTGTGGTTCGGCGGGGCCGATCCGCGCCGTGAGGGCATTGCGAAGGGTGATTAGTGGTGGGGCCTCGATAAACCTACTGCGCGGGCACATTTCGTCGGGGCCGCCCAGGCCTGCGATGCTCCGCTACGGCGGACCGGCCGTACCGTAAGTACGGCTGCGCTTCTCGAACGGAACTGAGCCCTGCTCGCTACGGTTTCGCGAGGCCCTGATACAACGTAGGAGAGAGCAAAAAGCTATTTATTCACCGCAAGCGGCGTATTGTTTGCTAACCTTGCCGTGTGGATATTGAGCATAAAACCGGGCTGATCCTGAGTGGAGGCGGTGCCCGGGCGGCCTACCAGGCCGGGGTCTTGCAGGCGATTTCCCGCATCCTGGCGGAGGCGGGCTGGCCGGCCGCGCGCAATCCGTTCGCGATCGTGTGCGGCACCTCGGCCGGCGCCATCAACGCCACCGGCCTGGCCTGCCGCGCCGACGACTTCGGCGATGCCGTCGACGGCCTGTGCGCCATCTGGAACGATATCGCCGCGCACCAGGTCTACCGTGCCGATTCGATTGCCGTGCTGCGTTCCGGCGCACGCTGGCTGTCGCTGCTCTCCTTCGGCTGGCTGCTGCGAAGCTGGCACGCGGCGCCGCCCAACTCCCTGCTTGACAACACGCCGCTGGCCGGCCTGCTGCACCGCATGCTCGACCTGCCGCGCCTGGATGCCGCGCTCGACGCCGGGCACCTGGATGCACTGGCCGTCACCGCCTCGTCCTACAGCGGCGGCAACCACGTCACCTTCTACCAGAGCGCGCGCCCGGTCGCGCCGTGGCGGCGCCACCAGCGGGTCGCGCTGGCCGACCAGATCGGCGTCGAGCACCTGCTGGCGTCGAGCGCGCTGCCCTTCATCTTCCCGGCGGTGCCGCTGTACCTGGACGGTCGCCTCGAATACTGCGGCGACGGCTCGATGCGCCAGCTGGCGCCGATCTCGCCGGCGATCCACCTCGGTGCGACGCGGGTGCTGGTGGTCGGCGCCGGGCGCATGAGCGAATCGGAGGACTGCACCGTGGACAGCGCACGCGTGCGCTATCCCAGCCTGGCGCAGATTGCCGGGCACGCGCTGTCCTCGATCTTCCTCGACAGCCTGGCGGCCGACATCGAGCGCCTGAACCGCGTCAACCAGACCCTGGCCATGCTGCCGCGCGAGCTGCTGGCGCGCACGCCGCTGCGCCCGGTGGCGCTACTGGTGATCGCGCCGTCCGAGCGCCTGGACGACATCGCCGCGCGCCATACCCACGACCTGCCGGGGCCGGTGCGCACGCTGCTGGCCGGGATCGGCGCCACCGAGGCGCGCGGCGCCGCGCTCGCCTCCTATCTGCTGTTCGAGCCGGGCTACACGCGCGAACTGATGGCGCTGGGGCGGGAAGACACTTACGCCCGGCGCGACGACGTACTGGAGTTCTTCGCATGATCCGGCGCTTTCTTTTCGCCACGCTGGCATTGCTGCTGGTGCTGGCCGCCCCCGGCATGGCCGCCCCGGCCCCGACCCTGCGCTTCGAGCACCTGTCGGTCGAAAACGGGCTGCTCCAGGAATCGGTGCTGGCGATCGTGCAGGACTCGGAAGGCTTCATGTGGTTCGGCACCCAGTCCGGCCTGTCGCGCTACGACGGCTACCGTTTTACCAGCTACCGCAACGTCATCGGCGACGCCAAGACGCTGATCAATAACTGGGTGCGGGTGCTCTACGTCGACCGCAAGGGCCGGCTGTGGATCGGCACCGACGGCGGCCTGGACCGCTTCGAGCCCACCACCGGTTCGTTCACCCATTTCCAACCGAACGAACCTGCCAAGCGCGGCAACGGCAACCGCCACATCCGCGCCATCCTCGACGACGGCAAGGACGGCCTGTGGCTGGCCACCGCCGACGGTTTGCAGCATTTCGACATCGGCAGCGGCCGCTTCACGATCTGGCACCACGTGCCGGGCGTGGCCGACAGCCTGGCCTCGGACAAACTGACCTCGCTGGCGCTCGACGCCAAGGGACGCCTGTGGATCGGATCATCGCTGGGACTGGACAGCCTGGGGCCGGACCGCGCCCATTTCCGCCACCACCCGTCGCCGCAGGGCGGCGCCTACGACGTCATCCAGGCGCTGCTGGTCGACCCCGAGCAGCACCTGTGGGTCGGCAGCATGGGCGGCCTGGAGCGCCTGCCGCTGGGCCAGTCGGGCGAGCTGCACCGCTTCGGGGTGGGGGAGGGCATGCCGGCCGGCGAGATCAGCGTGCTGTACCAGGACGCCGGGCGCCAGATCTGGGTCGGTTCGCACGACCGCGGCCTGTACCGCTGGCAGGCCGCGGCCGGCACCTTCGCCCACCATCCGCACCGCATCACCGACAGCTACAGCCTGGGCGACAACCAGGTGTCGGCGCTGTACGCCGACCGCGTCGGCACCTTCTGGGTCGGCACCTGGTACGGCGGGGTGTCGCGCGCCGACATGGGCAGCGGCGGCTTTGCGCGCATCGTGCGCGGCGAGGATTCGCCAATTGCGCTGGAAGACAACAAGGTGCGCGGCATCGTCGGCGACCGCGCCGGCACGCTGTGGCTGGCCACCAATGGCGGCCTGCACCGCTTCGACCCGGCCAGCGGCGAGGACACGGCCTGGCGCCTGGCGCCCGTGACCGCCGGCCTCACCGGCGACGCCATGGCCACCGCGGTCGCGCTCGGGGCGGACGGCGCGGTCTGGGCCGGCGCCCGCAACGGCCTGGCGCGGCTCGACCCGGCCAGCGGGCGCATCGCGCGGCGCAGCCTGTCGCAGGACGTCGACGCCAACAACGTGCGCAACCTGCTGGTCACGCGCGACGGCGTGGTGTGGATCGCCACCCGCGGCGGCCTGCACCGGCTGGATCCGCGCAGCGGCGGCATCCACGGCGCCCTGACCACCTGGCAGCACGACCCGGCCTCCAGCACCAGCCTGGCCGACAACGTGGTGCGGCCGATGCTGGAAGACCGCCAGGGCCGGCTGTGGGTCGGCACCTTCGACGGCCTCGACCTGTTCGACCGCGCCAGCGGCAGGTTCCGCCATTTCCGCCACGACCCCAACGACGCGGCCAGCCTCAGCCACGACGAAGTGCACTACCTGCTGGAAGACCGCCACGGCACGCTGTGGGTCGGCACCGCGGTCGGGCTGAACAAGATGGTGATCGCGTCCGACGGCACCCCGCGCTTCCAGCGCTACACGCGGCGCGAGGGCATGGAAGACGACGCCGTCGCCGCGCTGCAGGAAGACCTCGACGGCTTCCTGTGGGTCAGCACCTCGAGCGGACTGTCGCGGCTGGACCCGGTCAGCGGCATCTGGCGCAACTACAATTCGGCCGATGGCACCATCGAGGGCGCCTACTTCGACGCGTCCAGCCTGCGCACGCCGGACGGCACGCTCTACTTCGGCGGCAACAACGGCATCACCGCCTTCAACCCGCGCGCGCTGCACGACAACTCGATCGCGCCGCGCGCCGTGATCACCGGGCTGCAGATCTTCGGCCAGCCGGTGCAGCTGGCCCACCCCGGACTCCTGCGGGGACCGATCGAGCGCGTCGGCGGGGTCACGCTGCCGGCGTCGGACTCGGTGTTCTCGCTGGAATTCTCGGCGCTGCACTTCGCCGCCCCGGGCCGCAACCGCTTCGCCTACCGCCTGTCCGGCTTCGACCAGGAATGGATCAGCGCCGACGCCGGCAAGCGCTTCGCCACCTACACCAACCTCGATCCGGGCACCTACAGTTTCGAGGTGCGCGCCGCCAACAAGGACGGCGTGTGGAGCGACGCCCCCGCCAGCATCGACATCACCATCCTGCCGCCGTACTGGAAGACCTGGTGGTTCCGCAGCCTGTGCGCGCTGCTGGTGGGCGGCATCGGCTACGGCGCCTACCGCGTGCGCCTGGATGGCCTGCGCCGCCAGAAGGACCTGCTCGAGCACCAGGTCGGCGTGCGCACCGAAAAGATCGAGCAGCAGAACCGCCTGCTGGAGCGCCAGACCGAGGAGCTGCGCGAGCAGCAGCGCCAGGTCCGGCGCCGCACTGACGAGCTGGCGCGCGCCAACAACGCGCTCAAGGAAAACGAGGAGGGCCTGTACCTGGCCAAGCAGCGCGCCGAGGATGCGACGCGCCAGAAATCGGAATTCCTGGCCAACATGAGCCACGAGATGCGCACCCCGCTGGCGGGCGTGATCGGCATGCTCGGCTTCGCGCTGCGCGACGTACAATTGAAGGCGTCCACGCGCGAGCAGATCCTGCGTGGCCAGGCGAACGCCGAATCGCTGCTGGCGATCATCAACGACCTGCTCGACTTTTCCAAGATCGAGGCCGGCAAGCTGACCATCGAGCACATCGACTTCGCGCTCGACGAGACCATCTGCCAGGTGGTCACGCTGTTCGAGGAGCAGGCCGGGGCGCATAGCGTCGGCTTCGCGCTGCACCTCGACCCCGACCTGCCGCGCTTCGTGGAAGGCGATCCGACCCGGCTGCGCCAGATCCTGGTGAACCTGGTCGGCAATGCCTTCAAGTTCACCCACAGCGGCCAGGTCACGGTACGGGTCGAGCGCCGCCAGGAAGACCAGTGGGATGCGGCCGGCCGCAACATGATCCGCTTCTCGGTGGAAGACACCGGCATCGGCATCGCCGCCGACGCGCTGCCGCGCCTGTTCCAGCAGTTCGAGCAGGCCGACGCCACCACCACCCGCCGCTACGGCGGCACCGGCCTGGGCCTGGCGATCTGCCGCCAGCTGGTCGACCTGATGGGCGGCAGCATCGGCGCCGTCAGCACGCCCGGCACCGGCTCGACCTTCAGCGTGCTGCTGCCGCTGGCCGACGGCGTGGCGCCGCCGGTGCTGTCCGACGCCCCGCGCCAGCCGCACACGCACCGCCTGCGCGTGCTGTGCGCCGAGGATTACCCGACCAACCAGATCATCGTGCGCATGATGCTGGAAGAGCTGGGCCACCAGGTCGACGTGGTCGACAACGGCCTGCTGGCGGTGCGCGCCTGCGCGCATACGCGCTACGACATGATCCTGATGGACGGCCGCATGCCCGAGATGGACGGCGCCAGCGCCACTCGCCTGATCCGCGAAGGCGGCTCGCGCGACGCGCCGGTGATCGACCAGCACCTGATGATCGTCGCCCTCACCGCCAACGTCAGCGAGGAAGACCGCTCGCGCTACCTGGCCTGCGGCATGGACGCCTTCCTCACCAAGCCGATCGACGACACCCAGCTGCACTATTACCTGACGCGCGCGATCGAACGCCAGCTGCAGCGCGGCATTCCGCTGGCGCCGATGCCGCCGCGCGAGGCGCGTGCGCCCGCGGCAGGCGCCGCGCCGGTGCCCAGCACCGCCGACCTGGATGCGATGTTCGGGGTGTTCAGCGGGGCGCTGCCGGACGTGCCTGCGCCAGCGCCCGCACCCGCGCCCACCGGCCTGCAGGAGCGGATGCGCAGCGCCTTCACGGCCGACCTGCCGCGCCGCCGCGCCGAACTGCAGGCGGCGCTCGACGCCGGCGACCTCGATGGCGCCGGCCGCCTACTGCACGGCATGCGCGGCAGTGCCGGCTACCTGGGCGAGGACGCCCTGCACGCGCTATGCGGCGAACTCGAACGCGAAGCCGACGCCGGCCGTCTCGACAGCGTGCGGCGGCGCCTGCCGCAGTTGCTGGCGGTGCTCGCAAGCTTCGAGGCCAGCACCGTATGAGCTCGTTATAATTTGTTATGGAACAAAATTCTCAAGGGAAAGCCAGGCGCGTCCTGATCATCGACGACGACGTGGTGTCGCGCATGGTGTTGATGCACTTGGTCGACGGCGCCGGCGCCTTCGACGTGCTGGAAGCCGAGGATGGCGAGGAGGGCTGGACCCGGTTGCTGGAAGGTCCCGCACCCGCGATCGTGTTCTGCGACCTGCGCATGCCGCGCCTGTCGGGCATGGAACTACTGGCGCGGGTCCGGGCCGACACCTGCTTTGCCGTCTTGCCCTTTGTGCTGGTGTCGGCCGCCGGCGACGCCGCCAGCATGGAGCAGGCGCTCGGCCTCGGTGCCGACGGCTACATCGTCAAGCCCTTCGACCATGCGCGGGTGAGCGAGCACCTGGCGCGTCTCGCGCCGTCCGACGGTGCTCCCGCCGCGGAAGACCCGCAAGCGACCGCGCGCCGCCTCGGCATCGACAACCCCCGCCTGCTGCTCTACCTCGGCGGCCTGCAGCGCCAGCTGGCCGGCGCCGCTGCCGAGATCCCGCAGCAGCTGGCCGGCGGCCAGGCCGCAGCCTTCACGCAGGCGCGCGCGCAGCTGGCGCGCCTGCGCGAAGGCTGCGCCACGCTCGGCCTGCATGGCGCGGCGGACGCCCTGGCGGCACTGGCGGCACTGGACGCCCCCGACGTGGAAAGGGCAGTACGGGCGCTCGACGCGGCCCTGGCTGCGGTACTGCGCCAGACTGCTGCGGCCGGCGGCACCGGGCACTGAGCCGCGCGGATGGCGCAAGACGGCGCCATCGTCCCTACTGTTGATGCATACTGAGGCTTTACGGTAGAGGTCGTCATCATGCTATCCGTACAGTCCATTCCGCCGAGTGACGTACAAGCGTGCGTCGAGTGCCGCAAGGGCCAGAAGCTCGGCTTCGAACTGCGTTTCGCGTTCCAGCCCATCGTCGACGTCGCCGCGCGCAAGGTCATCGCCCATGAAGCCCTGGTGCGCGGCCCGAACGGCGAAGGCGCGGCCGCCGTACTGCGCCGCGTCACGCGCGACAACCTCTACCTGTTCGACCAGGCCTGCCGCGTGGGCGCGGTGCGCACTGCCGCCCGCCTGGGCATCCGCGAACGCATCTCCATCAACTTCCTGCCGAATGCCGTGTACCACCCGGCCACCTGCATGCGCTCGACGCTGGCGGCGGCGCGCGAGTGCGCGTTCCCGGTCGAGAACATCATCTTCGAAGTGACCGAGGGCGAACGGGTACAGAACCGCGACCACCTGGTGCGCATCATCCGCGCCTACGACGAGATGGGCTTCTCGACCGCGATCGACGACTTCGGCGCCGGCTATGCCGGGCTGGAACTGCTGTCCGACTACCAGCCCGACATCCTCAAGCTCGACATGCACCTGGTGCGCGGCATCGATACCAGCAAGCCGCGTCAAGCCATCCTGAAAGGCGTGCAGACGATGTGCGCCGGCATGGATATCGAGCTGCTGGCCGAAGGCATCGAGACCCAGGCCGAACGCGACTACCTGGCCGCGGCCGGCATCCGCCTGATGCAGGGCTACCTGTTCGGCAAGCCGGCCCTCGACGCGGTCGCCGAGATCGATGCAGGCGCCTGGGCCTGACGTTGCATCTGAATCCGTGCCTGGTCCGGCCGTGGGCCGGGCTGCGCGCGGGATCATGTTTTCGGCACCGATGGTGGCGGCCCTGCTCGCCGGCACCAAGACCCAGACCCGGCGCGCGCTGCACCCGCAGCCGGCGGAGGGCGCCGACCTGTCCCTGCTGCGCAATCCGTTCGGACAGCCGGGCGACCTGCTGTGGGTGCGCGAACGCTTCGCCGCCTTCGGCCACTGGCAGACCCGCCACAACGCCGCCAAGGGGCGCGCCGAGTGGTTCTTCACCGACCTCACGCGGGCGCGCGGGCTGGCCTGGCGCTACGAAGCCGATGGCC
>Ga0308168_1000737_pt1 | contig 35847 bp, 28 predicted proteins | sample PhyCR2_FD_202133 | JGI IMG/M metagenome (GOLD analysis project Ga0308168, IMG submission 202133) | Phyllosphere microbial communities from UC Gill Tract Community Farm, Albany, California, United States - DLSLRC.R2 | ecosystem: Host-associated > Plants > Phyllosphere > Unclassified | place: USA...
ACCGAGGCGCCCGACCTCGACCTGTTCGCGCGCCAGCTGCGCGACGTGCTGCCGCAGTTGGCCAAGGAGGGCGTGCCGGCGCTGGCGCCGGTGTTCGTCAACCGCAGCAAGCGCAGCAGCTGGATGATCGCGCTGCCGGACGGCGTGCAGATCGAGTGCGCGCTCGACGTCGGCGAATTGCAGCACGGCGAGCGCAGCGTCCCGGTGCGCGAGCTGGAACTGGAAATCAAGCAGGGGCCGCCCGCGGTCCTGTACGGACTGGCGCAGCAGGTCCATGCGGCGCTGCCGGTGCGTCTCGAGCACGTCAGCAAGGCCGAACGCGGTTATCTACTGGCCGGGGCGTTGAAGCCGAAGGCGGTCAAGGCGACCCCGGTCGCATTGCGGCGCAAGGCCAGCATGGGCGAGGCGCTGGGCGCGATCCTGGCCAACTGCCTGGAGCAGATGGGGGCCAACGAACGCGGCGTGATCGCCGGCGACGTCGAGAGCCTGCACCAGATGCGGGTCGGCCTGCGCCGCCTGCGCGCCGCGCTGGCGATGGTGCGCGACATGGTGCAGCTGCCGGAAACCGTCGGCGCCGACATCGAATGGCTGGCCGGCGAACTGGGCGACGCCCGCAACTGGGACGTGTTCATCGAATCCGTATTACCCGCCCTGCCGCTGCCCGAGGCGCACCGGCCGGGCATGGAGCGGGTGCTGGTGGCCTCGCGCGAAGAAGCCGAGCGCCATCGCAACAAGGTCAAGGCGGCGGTGGGCAGCGCGCGCTACACCGCGCTGCTGCTGGCGCTGGGCGCCTGGATCGCCGGGGAAGGGTGGAAGCAGGCCGGCCTGCCGTCGGAACCGCTGGCGCAGGCCGTGCGCAAGGCGGCCCCGCAGCTGGTCCAGCACGCCGCCGCGCGCGTGCGCAAGCGCGCCCGCGCCTACGACCTGCACCGTCCGGAATGCCTGCACAAGGTGCGCATCGCGGCGAAGAAGGAGCGTTATGCACGCGAGTTCTTCGACGCGGTGGGCCACGGCAAGCGCGCGGCGCGCCGCCACGACCTGCTGGCCGACATGCAGGACGAACTGGGCACGATCAACGACGGCGCGGTGGCGCGCGACCTGGTGGCGCAGCTGCGCGACCGGGTGCCGCAGGAAGTGGCGCTGCTGGGCTTCATCGAGGGCGTGCTGGCCGAGCGCGAGGCGGATGCCTTGCCGCGGGCGCGCCGCCATGTGAAGGCGCGGCTGCGGGACAAGGCGCGGTTCTAGGCCTTCACCGCCAAAAACTCCCCTTTACCCACCGGCACCAGGCTGGTGGTGAACCCGCCATCGGCCGCTACCGCCGCCGTGAAATCCGCCATCTCGTGCGCATGCGAGGTGGCATTGTCGACCACCAGCAGGCCGCCGTCGCGCAGCACCCGTTTCAGGTGCGGCCACCAGCCGAGATAGGCGCTGCGCTGCGAATCGAGGAATACCAGGTCGAAGCCGGCGTCTTCCAGCGTCGCCAGCAGCGCGCCGGCATCGCCTTCGTGCTGGGTGATGTGGCCGGCGAGTCCCGCGCGGGCGAAGTTGGCGCGCGCCAGCCCGATCTTCTCAAGCGACATCTCTACCGTGGTCACCGCGCCGCCGATGGCGTCGGCGGCATCGGCCAGCCACAGCGTCGAATAGCCGTTCGAGGTGCCGATTTCGAGGATGCGGCGGGCTTGCGTGGCTTTCACCAGCAGCGCCAGGAAGGCGCCGGTGTCCGGCGTGATGTTGAGCATGCGGGTGGCGCGGTTGGCGCTGTCGCCGTCATGGGCGTCGCCGAAGGCGGCCAGTTCGTCGAGCAGGGTCTTGAGGCTGGGATGCAAGGCGGTCTCCTGGTTGAGACCATCATCCTGCCACAACACACCGTGAATATGGTGCCGGTATCTTTTCCTACCGCCGACGCCGGTAGGGCGGCCGTGCCGCCGTGTCCCCGTCAGGAGACGAGACCCATTGTGACGGCCGAATGTGACATCCGTTTGACGCCATCGTGACGATTGCGTGACGCCCGCTTCAGGGCGCGCCCAACCCGCCGGCACTGCCGGGCTTCAGGTCCGCCGCCAGTTTCTGCAGCAGCCCGGCCAGCGACCCTCCATGCGCCTGCGCCGGCGCAAGCAGGCCGAGTGCCGCCTGCAGGGCCTTGTCGTCGCGGGTGCCGAAGGTGCGCGTGCTTTCCACGGGTTCGCGGCCGCTTGCCGCCGCCACGGCCTGCGTGCCATCCGCCGGCGGCAGGTGGTTGGCCAGGTCGGCTTCGCGCAGCATCGGCTCGTCGTCCGCGCCGGCGGCCGGGGCCACGGCGACGTCGGGCGTGACGCCGCGCGCCTGGATTTCGTGGCCCTCGGGCGTGAAGTAGCGCGCCACCGTGAACTTGATGCCGTCGTCCGTGCCCAACGGGACCACCGACTGGATCGAGCCCTTGCCGAAGGTGCGGCTGCCGACGATGGTGGCGCGGCGGTTGTCCTGCAGCGCACCGGCGACCAGTTCCGCGGCCGAGGCCGAGGCGCCGTTGACCAGCACCGTCAGCGGCACGGTGCGGGTCCAGGCGGGCAGGCCGGCCAGCACGTCGGCCTCGCCCTGCTCGCGGTAGTAGCGCGGGTCGACGGTCACGGTGGCGTTGGCGCCGGGCGCGTTGCCGCGCGCGCTGAAGACCACGCTGCCCGGCGCCAGGAAGGCGCCGGCGACGCCGACCGCGGCCGGCACCAGCCCGCCCGGGTCGTTGCGCAGGTCGAGGACCAGGCCGTGCGGCGGCGACTTGCCGTCGAGCTTCTTCAATGCCGCCGCCAGGTCGGACCCGGTGGCGCCGCCGAATGCCGAGATGCGGATCCAGGCCAGCCCGGGCGCCGCCATGCGCGCGCTCACGGTGGCGTCGTGCAGCGCCGCGCGCGTGATGCGCAGCGTATGCGGCTTGCCTTCCCGGCCGCTGCCCTGCATCAGGCCCACCGTCACCACGCTGCCCGGTGCGCCACGCATGCGCCGCCCGACCTCGCTGCTGGACAGGCCGGCAAGGGCGGTGCCGTCGATCGAGGCGATGACGTCGCCGGCGCGGATGCCGGCGCGGGCGGCGGGGCTGTCGGCGCCGGTGGATACCACGCGCATGCGGTCGCGGTCGAGCTGGACCTCGATGCCGATGCCGACGTATTCGCCCGAATTCTCGCGGTCGAGGTCGCGCATGTCGTCGCTGTTCATGTATTGCGAATGGGCATCGAGCGAGCCCAGCATGCCGGCGATGGCGCCGTCGAACAGTTTTTTGTCGTCGGCCTGGCCGACGTAGTTGCGCTTGACCAGGGCGTAGGCGGCCAGCAGCTTTTCCATTTCCGCCTGCGGCAGGGGCAGGGAACTGGTCACGGTCGCTGCCGGCGCCGGCGCCGGCGCCGTGGCCGGAGCCGATGCCGGGGCAGGGATCGATTCGGCCGCCCGTGCCGGCAGCGTGCAGGCCAGTACGGTGGCGACAGCCGCGGCAATGGCGGCGGACGTGCGATGCGGGGTGAATGTCATGCGTGCTCCTTTTTCCATGCAGGCATTCTCGCGTGCCAGGCTGTTAATCGATGTAAGGCGCAGGTAAATGGAAGTAAAGGTCGAACGTAAAGACAAGCCCGGCCGGTCATGCTCGATCGGCGATACCCGCCGCTTCTACTTGTTCCTCACGGCAAAATACACCGATAATCATTCCTTTGCGGCGACGCACGCCGTCTTCAGGAGCCATTCCGTGCAAGATCACGACCAAGACCCGGCCAAGCAGGCCGACCAGCCGGCCAGCCCGGCACGCCGCCGCATCTTCCAGGCCGCTGCCGCGGTCGGCCTCGGCACCCAGTTGCCGGCCGCGCAGGCCGCGGCGCCGGCCAAGGCACGCAAGCCGGCGCCAGGCTCGCTGGACGCCAAGCTCAAGGCGCACGTCAAGAACGTGGTCGTGATCTACCTGGAAAACCGCAGCTTCAACAACCTGTTCGCCGACTTCCCGGGCCTGGCCCAGCCGCTGTCCGAAGTGCCGGCGGCGGCCACGGTGCAGCGCGACCGCGACGGGTCGGTCCTGGGCGAACTGCCGAAGATCTGGGGCGGCATGGTGCCGGCACGCCAGAACATCGGCGGCAAGGATTACCTGATCAAGGAAGACGACATCCAGCACCTGCCGAATGCGCCGTTCAAGCTGCTTGATGCTGCCGGCAAGCCGCTGCCGGAAGGCCTGGTCACGCGCGACCTGGTGCACGCCTTCTATCACAACCAGATGCAGATCAACGGCGGCAAGAACGACGGCTTCGTGGCTTACGGCGACAGCGGTGGGCTGGTGATGGGCCATTACGGCGAGACGCGCAAGAACCTGGGCCTGTGGCAGATCGCCGGCGAGTACACGCTATGCGACAACTTCTTCATGGCGGCCTTCGGCGGCTCCTACCTGAACCACCAGTTCCTGATCAGCGGCCGCGTGCCGGAATACTTCAACGCCAAGGACACCCCGGCCAAGCGCAAGATCGCGGTGCTGGCAGACGGCCCGCAGGGCATGCGCCTGGCGCTGGCGCCGGATTCGCCGCAATCCGCGCTGGAAGGCAAACCGAAATTCGTCAACAACGGCGCCATCACGCCCGATGGCTACGCGGTCAACACGATGGCACCGCCCTACCAGCCGAGCTGGGTGCATCCGGCGCCGGGTGGCGATGCCGCCAGCGCCGATCCTCAGGATCCGTCGGTGCTGCCGCCGCAAACCTACGACACCATCGGCGACCTGCTGTCGCGCCAGGGCGTCAGCTGGGCCTGGTATGGCGGCGGCTTCCAGGCGGCGCTGGACGGCCGCGGCGAAGGCACGCGCCCGAACTTCCAGTTCCACCACCAGCCCTTCAATTACTTCAAGCAGTTCGCACCCGGCACCGCCGCGCGTGCCGAGCACCTGCGCGACGGCGGCCTGGGCGACAGCCCGATCTCGAACAAGTTCATCGCCGACGCCATCGCCGGCAAGCTGCCGGCCGTCACCTTCTACAAGCCGCAGGGCAACCTGAACCTGCACGCCGGCTATTCCGACATCGAGTCGGGCGACGCCCACGTCGCCAACGTGATCGAGCACCTGAAAAAGTCGCCGCAATGGCAGGACATGGTGGTGGTGATCACCTTCGACGAGAACGGCGGCTGGTGGGACCACGTGGCGCCGCCCAAAGGCGACCGCTGGGGCCCGGGCTCGCGCATCCCGGCGATCGTGGTCTCGCCGTTTGCCAGGAAGGGCGCGGTCGACCACAATTTCTACGACACTACCTCGATCATGCGTTTCATCACGCGCCTGCACGGCCTGCCGCTGCTGGACAGCCTGGCTGCGCGCGACGCCGCGTTTGCGGCGCGCGGTGCGCGTGGACCGGGCGACCTGAGCGCCACGCTCAGCTTCCGCTGAGCCCGGTTTTACGGCATCCCCAAGCGGCCCTCGAGGCCGCTTTTTTGCGTCCTGCGCATTTATTGCATATATAAAGTTGCCTACCGGCTAACGTGCGCTGTGTAGAAACACGGAGCACTACACTCTGCCATGGCCGTTGTCATTTGAATACGTGCTTGCGCGCGGCTTCGCCGCCAAACGCCAAACTTTCATATCCACAGAATCAGGAGAACAAAATGCAAAAGAACAAAACCTTGAAAGGGCTGCTGGCTGTGTCGGCAGTCGCCGCCATGTTCAGCGCCTTCGGCGTCCAGGCACAGACCGCCACCACCAGCACCAACCCGAACCAGGCCGGCAAGGTCAGCAAGGACGGCGCAATGGACAACACCAACAGCACCGGCATGGAATCGCGCAATACCGCGTCCGGCATGACCCACAGCGCCGGTAGCGCCAACAACGGCGCCATGCAGAGCGGTTCGACGGCTGCTGCCGGCCAGACCGCTGCCGGCGGCAGCGCCGCCGCAGCCGGCGCCAAGCTGAGCGCAGCCGACCAGAAAGCCCTGAAGGACATGGCGATGGCCGACATGGCCGAAGTCGCCACCGGCAAGCTGGCCGTCAGCAAGGCCCAGAGCGCCGAGGTGAAAGCCTTCGGCCAGCAGATGGTCGACGACCACGGCCAGGCCCTGACCAAGGTGCAATCCGTGGCCCAGGCCCGCGGCGTGACCCTGCCGACCGAGGTGGATGCCAAGCACAAGGCAATGGCGGCCAAGCTGGAAAAAATGAGCGGTGCCGACTTCGACAAGGCCTACATGGCCGGTGCCGGCGTGAAGGACCACAAGGAAGTCCACGCCAAGCTGATGAGCGACGCCAAGAAAATCAAGGATGCGGACGTGAAAGCGCTGGCCGACCAGCACATGCCGGTGGTCGAGCAGCACTTGAAGGCCGCCCAGCAGATGGCGTCCGCCAAGTCGGGTACCACCTCGGGCAAATAAGCCCCGGGTAAGCGGTAAGTTTTAAGTTGTAAGTTGTAAAGGGAAAGCAGTACCGGGCCTCGGCCCGGTACTGCTTTTTCGTTTCAGTGAAGGGTTTTGGCGCGCCCGCCGCCATGGCGCGGCGGGCGCAGCATCAGTCCAGCGTCAATAGATAGGCGCTGATGTTGCGCGCATCCTTTTCGCTCACGCCCAGGTTCGGCATCGCGGTGGTCGGATCGATCGCCTGCGGGTCACGGATCCAGTGCATCAGGTTGGGCTGGTTGTTGAGCAGGTTGCCGGCAATGAAGGGGCGCTTGCCCACGCCGTCGAGCGGACGGCCGACGAAGGTGTCGGAACCGACCACGCCGGGGATCTTGTGGCAGGACTGGCAGGCATACTGGGTCAGCGCCAGCTTGCCCAGGGCGGGGTCGCCGACGACGCCCGGCGGCGGCTTGGGACCGCTGTCGCAGCCGGCCAGCAGGCAGGCCGCAGCCGCCAGCACGCCCGCTGCCAAGGTGCGCGGCGCTTTCATCGTGCCTCTCCTGCTGCCGGGTCGCGTGCCTGCGCCTGGTCCTCGGCAGGCGCCATCGCGGTCAGCGTCTTGTAATCGGCCACGGTCATCGCCGGCATCCGGTTCATGAAGGCGACCACCGCCCAGGTGTCGGCGTCGGTCAGGCGGAATTCCCAGGCCGGCATGCCGCTCATCTTGACGCCGTGGCGCGTGATCCAGTACAGCTCGCGCGATTGCCAGCGCATCGGGGCATCCACCAGCGGACCGGGCGCCGGCTGCATGCTCAAGCCGTGGATATTCGGGGCGACGCCGGGACCGCCATGGCACTGGGCGCAATTGTCGCGATACACGATGCCGCCGCGCACGACGTCGGCCTCGCCCAGCGCCGGCACCGCCACCTTGCGCGCGTGGTGCTGCACCGAGTAGCGCATCGCCTGTTCCAGCCCCGTGTACACGATGCCGAGGTGGGGCGTGGTGGCGCCGATGTTGTACCAGCCGGCACGCCAGACGAGCAGGCCGGCGGCCGCGCCCAGGGTGCCCGCCGCCAGTAGCGTCAGCACGGCGGTCTTGACGATCAAACGGGTGGATGCCTCGGCCATCAAAATATTGTCAAAAAGTATCGTGTAAAAAAGATATAAATACGTCCTGTATTATAGAAGTCATTGCAACATTGTGAATTCAACCGTGCCCAGCCTTCTAACACCTTCCATTTCCCGACACCCTGCCGCGCCGGCGCTGGCTGCGCTTGCCTTCGTCGGCATCGGCCTGGCCGGTTGCAGCGGGCAGACCGACACCCGCCACGTGCGCGGCGGCGACGCCGACACCGGCAAGCGCCTGATGACCCAGTACCAGTGCAGCACCTGCCACGTCATTCCCCAGGTACCGGGACCGAATGGCGACGCCGGGCCCTCGCTGGAGAAGGTCGGGCGCCTGAGCTATATCGCCGGCGGCATCCCCAACCAGCCGGACCGCATGGTGGCGTGGCTGCTGAACCCGCCCGCGCTGAAACCCGGCACCCGGATGCCGTCGATGGGCCTGACCGAGCAGGAGGCGCGCCACATGGCGGCTTACCTCTACACTTTACGATGAGCGCTGCGGTGAAGGCGGGGCAGGGCAGTGCGGCGGATGCGCCGCTGCAATCCGTGTTGCATCATGGCGGCAGCGACGCCGCGGTGATCGGCGAACTCACCTGGGGCATGACCATCGCCGGCACGCTGATCTTCGCGGCCGTGATGCTGCTGCTGGCACTGAGCCTGCGCCATCACGCGCGCCCGCTGCGACCGGCCGTGTGGATCGCCGGCGCCGGCGTTGCCTTTCCGGTGATCGTCCTGAGCCTGCTGCTGGGCTGGAGCACCTGGCGCAGCGCGCAGCTGCGCCCGCAGACCTCGAACGGCGCGCTGGCGATCTCGGTCACCGGCAAGATGTGGTGGTGGGAAGTGCGCTACCGCGATCCGGCCAGCGGGCGCGAGATCGCCGCCGCCAACGAAATCCACATCCCGGTCGGACGGAACGTCTACCTCGGACTGAACGCGGCCGACGTCATCCACAGCCTGTGGATCCCGGCGCTGGCCGGCAAGCGCGACATGATTCCCGGCCGCGTCACCGGCCTCACCCTGCGCGCCGACAAGCCGGGCATCTACCGCGGCCAGTGCGCCGAATACTGCGGCATCCAGCATGCGCGCATGGCGCTGCACGTGGTGGCGCATCCGCAGGCCGAATTCGATGCCTGGCTGGCGGCCCAGGCCCGGCCCGCGGTGCAGCCCACCGATGCCTTGCTCCAGCGCGGCCGCGCCGCCTTCTTCGACCAGCGCTGCCAGGCGTGCCACACGATCCGCGGCGTCGCCGAGGACAACAACCTGGGCCCCGACCTGACCCACGTCGGCAGCCGCGCCTACATCGGCGCCGGCACCCTGCCTATCCACGCAAATAAGCCCCAGGACACGCTGGCCGGCTGGGTCGCCAATCCACAGAACGCCAAGCCGGGGGTATTGATGCCGGCGGCGTCCGGCATCGACGGCGCATCGCTGCGCGCGCTGGCCGCTTATCTCGAGGCCCTGAAATGAACTCGCCGCTCCCGAATCAGTCAACCGCGCAGTTACCGAACCCGGTGCCGCGTCCCGAGGGCGAACTCGAACGCCTGGAGGACGTCTGGCGCACCCCGCGCGGCTGGCGTTTTTTATCAAGCGTGAACAACACCAGCATCGGCCTGCTGTACATCGGCACCACGCTGCTGTTCTTCGTGCTGGCCGGGATCCTGGGCCTGCTGATCCGCACCCAGCTGGCGGTGCCCGAGAATACCTTCCTCAGCGCCGGCACCTACAACCAGGTGTTCACCATGCACGGCACGGTGATGATGTTCCTGTTCGCGATTCCGGTGGTGGAAGCGCTCGCGGTATACCTGCTGCCGAACATGCTGGGTGCGCGCGACCTGCCGTTCCCGCGCCTGTCCGCGTACGCCTACTGGGCCTACGCGATCGGCGGGCTGGCCTTCTTCTGCACCCTGTTCGTCGGCCTGGCGCCGGACGGCGGCTGGTTCATGTACCCGCCGCTCACCGGCACCAAGTATTCGCCGGGGTTGAACGCCGATTTCTGGCTGCTGGGGATCGGCTTCATCGAGATCTCAGCGATCGCCGGCGCGATCGAACTGATCATCGGCATCCTGTTTACGCGCGCACCGGGGATGACGCTAGGCCGCATGCCGGTGTACGCCTGGGCCATGCTGGTGGTGGCCGTGATGATCGTGTTCGCCTTCCCGGCGGTGATCGCCGGTACCGCGTTGCTGGAGCTGGAACGTGCCTTCGACTGGCCCTTCTTCATTCCCGAGCGCGGCGGTGACCCGCTGCTGTGGCAGCACCTGTTCTGGTTCTTCGGCCACCCCGAGGTCTACATCATCTTCCTGCCGGCGGCAGGCATGGTGTCGACCATGATCCCGACCATCGCCGGCACCTCGCTGGTCGGCCGGCGCGCCGTGATCGCTGCCCTGGTCGGCGTCGGCGTGTTCAGCTTCGGGCTGTGGGCGCACCACATGTTCACCGCGGGCCTGGGCGTGCTCGAGATGAGTTTCGTGTCGGCCGCCAGCATGGCGGTGGCGGTGCCGACCGCGATCCAGGTGTTTGCCTGGATCTGCACGCTGTGGAAGGGCAAGGTCCAGCGCGGCGCGCCGACGCTGTTCCTGCTCGGCTTCATGTTCATCTTCGTGCTGGGCGGCCTGACCGGGGTGATGGTGGCGGTGATCCCGTTCGACTGGCAGGTGCACGACACTTATTTCATCGTCGCCCACTTCCATTACGTCCTGATCGGTGGCATGGTGTTCCCGGTGTTCGCGGCCATGTATTACTGGATACCGCTGATCAACGGTAATCGCCTATCGGAGCAATGGGCGAAGTGGGTGTTCTGGCTGATGTTCGGCGGCTTCAATGTCGCCTTCTTCCCGATGCACATCACCGGCCTGCTGGGCATGCCGCGCCGGGTCTACACCTATGCGCCGGACCTGGGCTGGAACGGCTTGAACATGCTGTCGACGGTCGGCGCCTTTGCCTTCGCGGCGGGCGTGGTGCTGTTCGCGTTCGACGTGGTGCGCACCCTGAAGCGCCGCACCCAGCCGGTCGGCAATCCGTGGAACGCGTCGACGCTGGAATGGCTGACGTCCGAGGATTACGGCAACCGCAGCATCCCGCGCGTGGTGTCGCCGAATCCGCTGTGGGACCAGCCGACCCTGTCGCGCGACGTGGACCAGGGCGCTTACTACCTGCCGCAGACCGCCACCGGCCACCGCGAGACCATCGCCACCAGCCCGGTCGGCGCCGAACCGCGCTACCTGCTGGTGCTGCCGGGCGACAGCTGGCTGCCGCTGATCGCTGCGGCCGGCACTGCCGGCTTCTTCCTGCTGCTGACCATGAAGCTGAACCTGCTGGCCACGCTGTGCGGCATCATGGCGGTGGTCGGCACCATCGCCTGGCTGTGGGAATCCGACCGCGGCGTGCCCGAGACCTCGGTGGACGCCGGCGGCGGCATCGTGCTGCCGGTCGGCGCGCGCGGCACCGCCTCGCATTCCTGGTGGGCCACGATCATCATGCTGGTGGTCGACGCCAGCATCTTCGCCTCGTTCGCCTTCGCCTACCTGCACGTGTCGATGCGCCTGCAGGTGTGCCCGCCGCCCGGCAGTGCGCTGCCCCCGGTGGAACTGGCCTGGCTGTCGGCAGGCCTGCTGGTGGCCGGCTCGGCACTGGTGTGGCTGGCCACACATGCGCTCGGCCGGCGCCGCCTGCCCTGGCTGGCGCTGGCGGCGCTGGCCTGCGCGCTGGCGTCGTTCGGCGTCGACCTACATGGCCTGCGCGCCGCCGACCTGGCGCCGAGCGAGAGCGCCTGGGCCGCGGCGGTCGCCGCGCTGGCGTCCTACCAGGGACTGCACATCGTGCTGCTGGCGATCATGGCGCTCTACCTGGCGCTGCGCGGCTGGCGCGGCCACCTGACGGCGCGCAGCCGCGCCACCCTCGACAACATCGCGCTGGTCTGGCACTACACGACGCTGCAGGGCATGGCCTGGATGTCGGCGGTGCGGCTGGTGCCGCTGCTGATGGAGTGACGATGAGCGTCAACATGAACAAGAACATGAGCAAGAACATGAGCCGCGCCAGCGAACACTTCTTCCGCCGCCTGCTGGGCGCGATCCTGCCGCTGCTGGTGTGGCTGCTGCACTTCGCCTTCTGCTACGGGCTGGCGGCGGCCCAATGCACCCCGGCCGCCATGCGCGAGGGCGGGCCGGACCGCACCCTGATGGGCATCGCCACCGTCGTTGCGCTTGCGCTGCTGGCATGGCTGGTGTGGCGCGCGCGCGGCGTGCTGGCGCATCCGGGCCGGGCCGGCCTGTGGCAATGGGCCAGCTTCCTGTTCGCCGCGCTGTCGCTGGTGGCGGTGTCCTGGAACAGCGTGCCGATCCTGCTGGTGCCCGGCTGCGCCTGAGCGCGTGGCCAAATCAGGGCAGGGTGCAGGCGGGTTCCGTGGCCGCGATGGGCGCACGCACCAGCAAGCGTCCCAGGCAGCCGAGGCACAGCAGCGAGAACAGCGCGGCGCTGGCCAGCGTCAGGCGGTAGTCGTGGCCGGACAGGTCGAGTAGCGGCCCGAGGCTGGTGCCGACCAGGATGCTGGCCAGCGCGACCATGATGTCCTTGCTGGCGTTGTAGCGCACGAATTCGGCGCGCGGGAACACGTCCATCGGCATCGCCGCCGCCGCCGTGAAGTAAGCGCCCGACATCACCACGTGGGCCAAATAAAAGCCGCGGAAGGCGGCGCCGTCGCGCACCAGCAGGCAGCCGCCCAGCGCGATCAGGCTGTACAGCGCCATCATCACGGTTGCCACCCGCACCGCGCCGAAACGGTCGGCCAGCCAGCCGATGCCGAAGGCGCTGGCGATCGAGACGGCGTAGCCGGTGGCGGTCAGCGTGCCGAATTCGGCCTTGGACAGGCCGAGGCCGAGCGCATAGTTCTGCGAAAAGGTGTTGAAGGGACTGAAGGTGACGGCGGCCAGCATGAAGGCGCCGAAGGCCCACAGGTGGCGGCGCTGGCTGCAGCATTGCAGCAGCTGAGTATGTGCAGATGCTCGGGGCGCCATCGCCCCGGCCGGCGCCGGCGCAGGATAGGCGCCTTCGCGCACCATCAGGCACATCAGCGGGATCGACAGCCCGAACACCAGCGCGATCGTCAACAGCAGTTCGAACAGCCGGGTATCGGCCAGCGCGAACAGCGACATATTGAAAAAGATCGCCACGCCCAGGCCGGCGATGCGCAGCACCGCATACAGGCGGCCCAGCAGGCCGTGCGGCATGACGTCGTTGACCAGGCCGTTGAACAGGGCGACGGTGGTCATGGCGGCCGCTTCGAACACGGTCCAGAACAAACAGAAGAAGCCGAGGTCGAGCCTGCGCAGGCCGGGCGACCACGTGCCCAGCAAGGTGTGCGCCCATGCCGCCAGCGCCGGCGCCGCGGCCACGCACAGCATCGCGCCGGCGCCCAGCGGCGCGCTCACCAATAAATAAGGGCGGCGCCGTCCCCACCGGCTGCGGCAGCGGTCCGAACGCAGCCCGATGGCCGGCACCAGCAGCAGGCTGATGACGGCGGGGACGGTCGACAGCAGCAGCGCGATGCTGGTGTCCGAGGCGCCGACATTGCGCAGCACCACCAGGCCGATCGGCTGGGCCCAGCGCTCGCGCACGGCGATGCCGAGTTCCCCGACCAGCAGCCAGCCCACCAGCGCCAGCAAGCCCCATAAACCGTAGTGGAGCGTACCGGCGCGGAAGCGCGTGTCGGTCGCCATGGACGGCGTCAGTCCCGCGCCGGTGCGGTCGAATCGCGCACCACCAGTTCGGTGGCGAAGGAAATGCGCGCGGCGGTCGGCACCCCGCCTTCGATCAGGTCGACCACTTCGCGCACCGCGCGCGCGGCCAGCGCCTCGTACGGCGGGCGCATCGTGGTCAGGCGCGGGAATACGTAGCTGGCGGTCGGGATGTCGTCGAAGCCGACCACCGACACGTCGCCCGGCACCTTTAGCCCGCGGCTGGCGATGGCGTCGATGGTACCGAAAGCCATCTCGTCGTTGGCGGCGAAGATGGCGCTGGGCGGCTGGGCCAGGTCGAGCAGCTGGCCGGCGGCCGCGAAGCCGCCCGGCTGGTTGAAGCCGCCCTCGCGCACCAGCGCCGGATCGAAGGCGATGCCGGCGGCGGCCAGCGCATCGGCGTAGCCGCGTTCGCGCTCGAGGCTCTGGCCGGTGCGCGCCGAGCCGGCGACGAAGCCGATGCGGCGGTGGCCGAGGCCGAGCAGGTGCTCGACCGCGGCGCGCGCGCCGGCGCGGTTTTCCAGCACCAGCGTCGGCAGCGCCAGCTGCCCGGCATCGAAGCAGACCAGGGCACAGGACATCTGCTGGCGCGCGGCCAGGTCGAGGAAGCCGTCGCCGGCGGTCGGCATCACCAGCAGTAGGCCGTCGCACAGCTTGGCCAGCGTGCCGCAAGTGACCATGCGTTCGGGGCTGTCGAAGCGGTCGGCGTTGAACAGCAGCAGGTCGTAATCGAGTTTTCTCGCCTGCTCGCCGATGTGGCGCACCAGTTCGTGCAGCACGACCGGACCATAGTTGTTCAGGAAGACCCCGATTAATTTACTTTTATCGCCACGCATGCGGCGCGCCAGCATGTCCGGCGTGTAGTTGAGCTGGGCGGCGGCGGCCAGGATGCGCTCGCGCGCCTCGCTCGACACGTAACCGGTACCGCGGATGGCGCGCGACGCAGTGATTGGCGACACGCCGGCCAGCCGGGCGACTTCACTCAGTTTGCTGGCTTTGCGCATGGGGCAGTAGAAACAATCATCTTGTTGAGTATTTATGGCGGTGCGACCCGATCCGGGGCAGGAATTCAGCGTTTCTGCGCCGCGTTGTGGTTACGATACCACATCCTTTTCAGCAAAAATCGTGCATTTTTCATACAAATCAGGCGCTTATCTATCAACACCTTAGCCAGAGCGAGGCAGTTGAGTCAATACACGACAGGTGGTAACGTAACCATACGGTTGCGCACAGCCTGGTACATGGCAGGCCAGCCCGGCTTCACATGCTTCATTCCCCATAACAAGCAGGCACATCGATGCCCGCAGAGGAGACAACATGAGAAAGAAAATCCTGGCCACGGTGCTGCCGCTGGCCCTGGGCGCCGCGTATGGCAATCAAGCGCTGGCGCAGACCTCTCCAACCCCGGCAGAGGCGCCCACGGTGGCGCCGGCGGCGGGTCCCGAGGCCGCGCCGCAGGACGGGGCCGCCAATCCGGTCGCCACCGGCGACACCGCCAGCAGCAGTGCACCCGTCTCGAACACGGTCGTGATCTCCGGCTTCCGCTCCAGCCTGCAAAAAGCGCTGAACCTGAAGCAGCAGGCGATCGGCGTGCGCGATTCGATCGTGGCCGAGGACATTGGCAAATTCCCGGAATCGAACGTGGCCGAATCGCTGCAGCGGGTGCCGGGCGTGATCCTGAACCGCGACGACAGCTCGGGCGAGGGTCAGCGCATCTCGATCCGCGGCCTGCCGACCGAGTATTCCGTCACCACGCTGAACGGCGCGCCGGTCAACACCACGTCGACCAGCACCATCGGCAGCGCCGCGCGCGGCTTCAACTACGACGTGTTCGCGTCCGAGTTGTTCGGCCGTGTCGACTTCTACAAGTCGCCGCTGGCGGAACTCAGCGAAGGCGGCATGGGCGGCGTGGTCGATCTGCAGACCCCGCGCCCGTTCGACAGCCCGAAACGCACCCTGCGCTATGCGCTGACCGGCGCTTACAACACGAGCTCGGAAAAAGCCGACCCGGCCGGCTTCGCGCTGTATTCGAACACCTGGGGTTCGTGGGGCTTCCTGGCCGGCGTGGCCCACTCCAAGGCGGTCAACAACCGCTCCGGCTTCGAAGCCACCGGCGGCTACAACAGCTCGCGCAACGGCAGCATGAGTCCGGTGAAGGGCAACTTCGCCTACACCCTCGACTACGACGACCCGCGCGCCAACTTGTCCGGCTACACCCGCGACCAGATCGACAATGCCTTCCTGCCGCGCATCTACCGCTTCTACGGCTCGCAGAACCGGCGCACCCGCGACGGCCTGGTGACTTCGCTGCAGTTCAAGGAAGGCAACCTGAACCTCAGCCTGGACGGCCTGGCCTCGCAGCTGAAGAACAGCCGCGACGAGCTGTATTACGGCATCCTGGTCCGCAACAGCAAGACCACCAACCGCAACGCGCCCGCCGGCCAGTCCGGCCACAGCGGCTTCGTGCCGCTCGACGTGCACATCGACCCGGCGTCGAACCTGCTGACCGGTACCTTCGGCAACACCTCGTACAGCAGCGGCGTGACCTATGGCGAAGATAAAACCAAGTTCGGCTACCTGGCGCTGAACGGGCGCTGGGCCGCGCGTCCCGGGATGGTGGTGACCGGCCAGCTGAGTGCCAACAACAGCGACGCCACCAGCTATTCGGACACGCTGTCGGGCCAGATCTTCGGCGTCAATTCCACCATCGACTACGGTGACGACCACGTCTACCCGTCGATGTCCTCGAACATCGACTACACCAATCCGGCCAACTTCAGCGGCTTCGACGTCACCACCGGCTGGACCCGCGAAACGGATAAAGGCCGCCAGGCGCGCCTGGTGCTGGACTACGACTACGAGCTGTTCGCCGGCTGGACCGGCCACCTGAAGACAGGCCTGGTCTTCGTCGACACCAGCAAGGGCGTCGAAAAGCGCAACGGCAGCGCCGCCATGAAGGCGAAGATGGTGAGGCTGGGCGATGCCAGCGTACGCGGCAGCATGGTGTCGACGCTGCCGATTTCCAACCTCGACATGGGCGCCGGCTGGCCGCACCAGTTCGGGACCTTTACGCGCGGCTATGCCTTCGGTACCTACGATCCGCTGGCCTACAACACCGGCGCGGCCTTCACCCCGGCGCAGAGCTTTACCGCGGCCGAGAAGGTGTCCACCGGCTTCGTCCAGTCCGACTTCAAGGGCGAGGTGCTGGCGCGCGAGCTGCGCCTGAATGCCGGCGTGCGCTGGTCGCAGACCGAGCTCGATATCGACAACTTCCAGAAGAACGGCGCCGTCTACGAGCCGAACCACGCCAAGGGCAAATATAAAAACCTGCTGCCGGCGGTCAGCGCGGCCTACGACCTGACCGACACCCTGATCTGGCGGGCTTCCTACGGCAAGACCATCAGCCGCGCCTCGCTGTCGATCATCGCGGCCCAGACGGTCATTCCGAACATGTTCGACAACAGCGCGACCTCGGGCAACCCGAACCTGAAGCCGCAGCAGTCGAAGAACCTGGATTCGAGCCTGGAGTGGTACTTCAAGCCGGGTAGCCTGCTGTCGGCGGCCCTGTTCCGCAAGGAGCTGACCGACGCCACCGTATCGACCACGACCCAGACCACCTTCGGCGCCCTCGGCTTGCCCGACACCGCGCTCGGCGCGATCTTCCAGGATGCCAACGGCCGCGTCGACCCGAACCTGCCGATGACGCTGCGCACATACACCAACGCCGGCAAGCAGACCCTCAAGGGCTACGAGCTGTCGTACCAGCAGGATTTCACCTTCCTGCCCGATCCCTTCAAAGGCTTCGGCGCGCTGGCGAGCTACACCCACATCGATCCCTTCAACAGCATGAAGTGGATCACCAATGCGGGCAAGGAAATCGAAGTCAACTCGGTGCCGAAGTACGCCTACAGCTTCACCAGCTACTACGAGCGCGGACCGCTGGCGATGCGCCTTTCGTACAACTACAAGGGCAAGTCGCTGCACGGCGACAATCCGAAGAACAACGGGGATGACCTGATCCGCTGGCGCGGTCCGCGCGGCTACCTGGACGGCACGATCAGCTACAAGCTGACCGAGAACCTGGAGCTGCGCCTGGACGCCCTGAACATCACCAACACGCTGGCCTACGATTACTTCGAGGATGCGACCGGCCGCTACGGCGAGGGCAAGCGCACCCGCATGGACTATGCGAAGTATGACGGGCGCACGATCAAGATCGGCATCCGCGGCAAGCTGTGATGCGGGGGGCTTGTATCGCAGTGGCAGCCGCCTGCCTGCTGGGCGACTGCGGGGGCCTTGCGCCGGTCACCTTCAGCGAGGTAGGGCAGGGCTGGGCCGGCAATTCGGTCAACGTGGCGGTGTTCCGCAAGAACGCGCTGGTGAGCGACGGCAGGTTCCAGTACATCGCCTATTACGATGCGGACGGCCACGTCGTGCTGGGCCAGCGCCGGCTCGGCAGCGATGCCTGGACTGTGCAACGCACGGCGTACCGCGGCAGCCTGCTGGACGCCCACAATGCGATCAGCATCATGGTCGACGGCGCGGGCGTGCTGCACATGGCCTGGGACCACCACAACAATGTCCTGCACTATGCGCGCGGCGTGGCGCCGGGCAGCCTGGATCTGCGCGAGGCGAAGATGGTCGGGCGCGACGAGCAATCGGTGTCCTACCCGGAATTCTTCCGCCTGCCGGACGGCGGCCTGCTGTTCCTGTACCGCGACGGCGGCTCGGGGCGCGGCAACCTGGTGCTGAACAGGTATGACGGCGCCGGCGGCTGGCGCCGCGTCGCCGATAACCTGATCAGCGGGGAAGGGCGCCGCAACGCCTACTGGCAAGCCTGCGTCGATGCGCAGGGCACGATTCACGTGTCCTGGGTATGGCGCGAGACGCCGGACGTGGCCAGCAACCACGACATGGCCTACGCCCGCTCGCGCGACGGCGGCGCCAGCTGGGAAGACGCCGACGGCAAGCCCTACGCCTTGCCGATCACCGCCGCCAGCGCAAGCTATGCCGCGCGCATCCCGCAAAACAGCGAATTGATCAACCAGACCTCGATGGCGGCGGACGGTGCCGGCCACCCCTACATCGCCAGCTACTGGCGCGACCCTGGTAGCCAGGTGCCGCAGTACCGGGTGCTGCATCACACCGGCACGGCATGGCGCCGGCTCGACCTGAATTTCCGCCGTACGCCGTTTTCCCTGAGCGGCATGGGCACCAAGGCGATCCCGGTCGCGCGGCCGCAGATCCTGGTCGACCAGACCGGCACCGATCCGGGCGGGCTGCTGGTGTTCCGCGATGCCGAGCGCCGCGAGCGGGTGTCGGTGGCGCGGGTAGCCAGCTTCGCCCATCCGCGCTGGAGCGTCGCGGACCTGGACAGTGCGGCGGTCGGCGCCTGGGAACCGACCTATGACAGCGAATTATGGCGGCGCCAGGGCGTGCTGCACCTGTTCGTCCAGCCGGTGCGGCAGGTCGACGGGGAGGGGGTGGCCAGCGTGCCGCCTTCCACGGTACGCGTGCTGCAGTGGCAGCCGCATCAACGATAAGGATTGCAATTCCAATGACGAGACGACTCACCCTGAAACTCGCCGTGGCCGGCATGGCCCTTGCCGCCAGCGGCGGCACCCTGGCCTTGGCCACCGCCCCGGTCTCGCGCGCCCAGGTGCTGGCCGCGCTGGCGCGCGCCAACGGCTACTGGCAGCGCAACAACAAACCCGAGCAATGGCCGTTCTGGGACGTGGCCGCCTACCACACCGGCAACATGGCAGCCTACGCGCTGACCCGCAACGAAGCGTACCGCGCCTATTCCACCGCCTGGGCAGAGCACAACCGCTGGCGCGGCGCCGCCTCCGACGACAAGTCGGCCTGGAAGTACACCTACGGCGAAACGCCCGAGCACGTGCTGTTCGGCGACTGGCAGGTCTGCTTCCAGACCTATCTCGACCTGTACGAATTCGACGGCCGCAAGGACCCGCGCCGCATCGCCCGCGCGCGCGAGGTGATGGAATACGAAATGAGCACGGCCAACAGCGATTACTGGTGGTGGGCCGACGGCCTGTACATGGTGATGCCGGTGATGACCAAGCTGTACAAGGCCACCGGCGACCGCCGCTACCTCGACAAGCTGCGCGAGTACTTCACCTATGCGGACAAGCTGATGTACGACGCGGAGGCTGGCCTGTACTACCGCGACGCCAAGTACATCTACCCGAAGCACAAGGCGGCCAACGGCGGCCGGGACTTCTGGGCGCGCGGCGACGGCTGGGTGTTCGCCAGCCTGGCCAAGGTGCTGGCCGACCTGCCTGCCGACGATCCCGCACGGCCGCTGTTCGTCGAGCGTTTCAAGCGCATGGCAGCCGCGTTGAAGCCGGTGCAGCAGGCAGACGGCTATTGGACCCGCAGCCTGCTCGATCCGGCCCAGGCGCCGGGACCGGAGAGCAGCGGCACCGCCTTCTTCACCTATGCCTATGCCTGGGGTATCAACAACGGTTACCTCGACAAGGCGGACTACATGCCGGTGGCGCTGCGCGGCTGGCGCTTCCTGAGCGAGGTCGCGCTGCAGGCCGACGGCAAGGTCGGCTACGTCCAGCCGATCGGCGAACGCGCGATTCCCGGCCAGGTGGTCAACCAGGATTCGACCGCACCGTTCGGTGTCGGCGCCTTCCTGCTGGCCGCGTCCGAGATGGCGCGCCTGGTTCCACAATAAGCGGATGTATATTAGATGACGACAGATCTTCCACGCCGCCGCTTGCTGCAAGGCGCCGCCGCCGCAGTTGCTTCAGTAACGGGTTCCGCGCTGTTGCCGATGAGTGCGACCGTGCTGGCAGCAAGTTCTCACCGCTTCACCATCGGCGACAAGGACTTCCTCCTCGACGGCAAGCCGCTGCAGATCCGTTGCGGCGAAATGCACTTCGCACGCGTGCCGCGCGAGTACTGGCAGCACCGCCTGAAACTGATCAAGGCGATGGGCCTGAACACCGTGTGCGCCTACCTGTTCTGGAATTACCACGAGTGGCGCGAAGGGAAATACGACTGGACCGGCCAGCGCGACGCCTTTGAGTTCTGCCGCCTGGCGCAGCAGGAAGGCTTGTGGGTGATCCTGCGTCCCGGCCCGTATGCCTGCGCCGAATGGGAGATGGGCGGCCTGCCGTGGTGGCTGCTCAAGCACCCCGGCGACGCCTTCTTGCGCACCCGCAGCGACGCCTTCATGCAGCCGGCGCGGCGCTGGCTGGGCGAAGTCGGGCGCGTGCTGGGCGCGCAGCAGGTGACGCACGGCGGGGCTATCCTGATGGTGCAGGTCGAGAACGAATACGGCTTCTTCGGCAACGACCTGGATTACATGCGCGTGCTGCGCCAGGCCCTGCTTTCTGCCGGCTTCGACGTGCCGCTGTTCCAGTGCAATCCGACGAATGCGGTGGCCAAGACCCACATCCCGGAACTGTTCTCGGTGGCGAACTTCGGCACCGACCCGGCCACTGGCTTCAAGACGCTGGCCGCGCTGCAGAAGGGGCCGCTGATGTGCGGCGAATACTATTCGGGCTGGTTCGACACATGGGGCGCGCCGCACCGCCGCGGCGGCGTCGAAGGTGCAGTCGCCGACATCGCCACTATGCTGAAGGCGAACGGCTCGTTCAGCCTGTACATGGCGCACGGCGGCACCACCTTCGGTCTGTGGGGCGGCTGCGACCGCCCGTTCCGGCCCGATACCACCAGCTACGACTACGACGCCCCGATCGGCGAAGCCGGCTGGATCGGCGACAAGTTCGACGCCTACCGCAAGGCGATGACACCCTTCCTGGCGCCCGGCGAGACGCTGCCGGCCCCGCCGCCGCGCATGGCGGTGATGACGATTCCGCCGTTTGCGCTGAACGAGTCGGTCTCCGTCGCGGCCAGCCTGCCGGCGCGCGCCATCAAGGACCAGTCGCCCAGACCGATCGAGCAGTACGACATCAGCCGTGGCCTGGTCGCCTACCGCGTGACGCTGCCGGCCGGACCGGCCGGCGTGCTGGAAGCGGCGAAGGTGCGCGACCTGGCCTGGGTCGAGGTCGACGGCAAGCCGGCCGGCACCATGGACACGCGATACCGCCGCTTCAAGGTCGATATCCCGGCGCGCAGCAAACCGGCAACCGTCGATATCCTGCTGTACACGATCGCGCGCGTCAACTTCGGCGTCGAGGTGCATGACCGCAAGGGGCTGCACGGGCCGGTGGTGTTCCGTAGCGCCGATGGTGCTGCGCAGCCGGTCGAGAACTGGGAGATCCGCGCGATCGACTTCGATGCGGATGGGGTGCTCCCGGCGCTGTCGTTCAAGCGCGGCCGGGCCAAAGGTGCCGCGTTCTGGCGCGGCGCTTTTGAGGTGGCGCGCACGGCCGATACCTTCCTCGACATGTCGGGCTGGGGCCAGGGCATCGTCTGGATCAACGGCCGCTGTCTGGGCCGCTACTGGAGCATCGGCCCGACCCAGACCATGTACCTGCCGGGACCGTGGCTGCGGCGTGGTCGCAACGAGGTCGTGGTACTGGACCTGACCGGCCCGCGCGAGGCGAGAATTGCCGGCCTGCTTGAACCGATCCTTGACCAGCTGCACCGCGAGCGCGACCTGCCGCATCCGCCCAGCACGGCGGCGCTGCATCTGGACGGCGTGAAGCCGGTACACGAGGGTGAATTCGCCTCCGGCTCCAGCACGCAGGATGTGCGCTTCGCGGCGCCGGTACGTGGCCGCCAGTTCTGCCTGGAGTCGCTGGACGCCTTCGACGGTCAACAATATGCGGCGGTGGCCGAGCTGGCGCTGCTGGGCGTCGACGGCAAGACCATCGAGCAGTCCGGCTGGACCATCGCCTACGTGAGCAGCGAGGAAGCCAACAAGGAAGACGGCGGCGCGCTGAATGCGATCAACGGCCAGAACAGCGATTATTGGCACACGGCCTACAGCAGCGGCAATGCGAAACACCCGCACCGCATCGTGATCGACCTCGGCAAGAGCGTCGAGGTGGCCGGCCTGCGCTACACGCCGCGCCAGGGCAAGGACGACGTGACCGGCCGCATCCGGCACTACCGCGCCTACCTCGGCGAGCGGCTGGTTACGGGCAACTAACAATAGGAGACTGGATGAAACGACGACACTTCATGGGATCGCTGATGGCCGGCAGCCTGGCCACGGCCGGTATCGCCGGCACTGCAGCTGCCCCTGCTGCATCTGCAACCGGCAACGACCGCGCCTACCTGGTCGGCTTGCTGCAAAAGATGGCCGACCCGGTGCTGACCAATATGGCGCGCGGCGAACTGCATAAAAACTTCGCGCTCGAACTGAGTCCGACCTGGGACGGCCGCGACCCGAAAGTCGCCTACCTAGAATGCTTCGGGCGTCTGATCGCCGGTCTCGCCCCCTGGCTGGCGCTGCCCGACGACGCCACGCCGGAAGGCCGCACCCGCGCGCGCCTGCGCCAGGCGGCGCTGCAAAGCTACGTGCACGCGGTCGACCCGGCCAGCCCCGACTACCTTGCCTGGCGCGGCCACGGCCAGGCGCTGGTCGATTCGGCATACTTTACCAACGCCCTGATGCGCGCGCCGAAAGCCTTGTGGGAACCGCTCGACGCCACGACCAAACAGCGCATCGTCGCGGAGATCAAGCAGCTGCGCCGTATCGAGCCGCCCTACATCAACTGGATGCTGTTCGCCGCGATGAACGAAGCCTTCCTGCTGTCGATCGGTGAAGAAGCCGACCCGATGCGCACCAACGTCGCGATCCGCAAGATCAACGAGTGGTACGTCGGCGACGGCTGGATCAAGGACGGCGAAGCCTTCCACTTTGATTACTACAGCGCCTTCGTGATGCAGCCGATGCTGCTGGAGATCCTGGAAGTGCTGGAACAGCACAAGGCCCCATTCTGGAACGGCAAGCCGGCCGAGCTGCGCGCGCAGGCGCTGAAGCGCATGCAGCGCTATGCCGAGCACCTGGAACGCTTCATCTCGCCGACCGGTTCGTACCCACCGATCGGCCGCTCGCTGACCTACCGTACCGCCGCCTTCCAGCCGCTGGCGCTGCTGGCCTGGCGCAAGCAGCTGCCGGCCAGCCTGCCGGAAGGGCAGGTGCGGGCGGCGCTGCAGGCGGTGCACCGGGCGGTGTGGAGCGAGCCGAGCAACTTTACGAAGGATGGGTATCTGACCATCGGCTTCGTCGGGCACCAGCCGACGCTGGGCGACTGGTATTCCAATAACGGCAGCATGTACATCGCGTCCGAGAGCTTTTTGGCGCTGGGGCTGCCGGCCACGGATTCCTACTGGACCAGTGCGGCGCAGGACTGGACGCAGAAGAAGGCGTTTGCCGGGCAGGTGTTCAAGAAGGATTATCCGGTGGATTACTGAGTGGGCGCCGGAATCACGATCGTCGTGTATGGCGACAGCACACGCCATCCCAAGGTCGAATACAGGGCGCAGCCATCTTCGGTGGCGACGAGGACGCGCCGGGAAGCGCTGGATCGCTGTGTCGAGCCCAGCGCCGTGACCAGCATGCGGCCCAGCCCGCGCCGGCGATGATCCGGATGGGTCAGGATGCGGTCGAGGATGAAGACACCATCGTGCTCCGCCGCATACCCGCTGGCGGCGGTCGCGCCATCGGCGGACCGGATGCGCGCGGCGGTCACGGCACCATCCCGTAGCAGTTCGACGCGGTAGCCCGATGCCGGCGGCAGGGCAGGGACAGGCGGCCCGTCGTGCGCCATCAGGTAGCCGGACGGCTGCACGCGCCAGCGCGGCGCCAGCAGGCCGTGCAGGTCGGCAGCGGCGGCGCAGACCTTCAGATAAACCTGCGGCGTATCGATGGTTGCCGCCAGTTCGCGCAGGCCCGGACACGGGCTGGTAAACACGTAGCGGCGCACTTCTTCCGGTAGCCCCGTGTCGACGCGCATGCCGCCATGGTCGGGCACGGGCAAGGGCAGGCCGCGTGCAATGGAACGCGCCGCGACCCAGCGCCACAGCAGGTCGGGTTCGAAGGATACCGTTGCATGTTTACTAGTCATCGCTTACTCAAAATGATCTGCTAGCGTTCTCATGGCATTCAGGGGAAGGGCGGCACTTTGCCGAATAAAGAGCCACGTTTACCGCAAGCGTATTTCAAGCTCGGCCATCATGTTCGGCCACTGCTTGTCGCCCGATTCACGCCAAAGCTGCGCCACTTCCGACAGCTGTGGATCCTTGACGCGCACGATCGCTTTTCTGGCGATGGGTGCCAATCTGGCGATGTCTGCCTTCGGTTGGCGCTCGAGCCAGTCGCGCAGCACCCGTGGCAGCGCTTTGCCGGGCTTGCCTTTCGCTGCCGCGACGACTTCGGCCGCCGCGATAGCCATTGCCCCATCAGGCGCTTCGATCGCACCGGCCTGCAATGCGCTCTGCAGTGTCGCCGCAATGACGCTCGCGCCTTTGGATGCGACGCATTGCCCGGCCCAGTCGAGCGCATCGTCGTTGTCGAAGTTTCCGGGACCCCAGGCGCCGGCAAGGCAGATGCTGCAGGTCAGGAGGGTACCCAGCAATAAAAGAAGTCGTTTCATGGCTCGCTGTCGGCAGCATGACTTTGCATGGCCGGATGTCGAATAAACCATGAGCTTAGCAGTCGGGCGGTCCTGGAAATGCGTGCTTTGTCACATGCGGAACCAGGGCGCGACCGGCAGGCCGGACCTTGTTCTGTATAATGCAAGCCGCATCAGCGACTCTACTCTCCTCATACCCATGTAGCGACAAGCGAACCTCCCAACCGTTCAACACGGCTTCCAATGCGGAGGTTCCCAGGCATGGGCGCGCGCATCGCTTCGGCTTGCGTGCGCATTCAATATTCACCGCACGTACCGATTTCGGATTGTCATCGATGATAAGTAACGCCTTTCGAGAAGAATGGTTCTCGAACCCGCAAAAAAACCTCCTCGCCGGCCTCACCACCGCGTTCGCGCTGGTCCCCGAATGCATCGCCTTCGCCCTGGTCGCCCAGCTCAATCCACTGATGGGCCTGTACGGCGCCTTCATCATCTGCGCGCTGACCGCCATCTTCGGCGGCCGGCCCGGCATGATTTCCGGGGCGGCCGGCTCGATGGCAGTGGTGATCGTCGCCCTGGTCGTCCAGCACGGCGTGCAGTACCTGCTGGCGACGGTGGTCCTCGGCGGCATCCTGATGGCGGCGTTCGGCCTGCTCCGCCTGGGCAAGTTGATCCGCATGGTGCCGCATCCGGTCATGCTCGGCTTCGTCAACGGCCTGGCGATCATCATCGCGACGGCCCAACTGGAACACTTCCGCGAGACGACGCCCCAGGGTCACCAGTGGCTGCAGGGCACGCCGCTGCTAATTATGTGCGGCCTGGTCGCACTGACCATGGCCATCGTCTACCTGCTGCCGCGCCTGACGAAGGCCGTGCCGCCGGCGCTGGTCGCCATCCTCGGCGTCGGCCTGCTCGGCTACAGTCTGCAGTTGCCGACCCGGACCCTGGGTGACCTGGCGCAGATGGCCGGCGGCCTGCCGGCCCTGCATATCCCGACGGTACCGCTGACGCTGGAGACGCTGCGCATCATCCTGCCGTATGCCTCGTTGATGGCGCTGGTCGGCCTGCTGGAGACGCTGCTGACCTTCAACCTGACCGACGACATCACCAACACCCGCGGCCAGCCCAACCGCGAATGCATCGCCCTCGGCGCTGCGAACATCGCGGCCGGCCTGTTCGGCGGCATGGGCGGCTGTGCCATGATCGGCCAGACCATGATCAACCTGAGTTCCGGTGGCCGTTCGCGCCTGTCCGGCCTGGTGGCCGGGGTGATGATCCTGCTGTTCGTGCTGTTCCTGTCGCCGCTGATCGCGCATATCCCGCTGGCGGCGCTGGTCGGCGTGATGTTCGTAGTCGCCCAGGAAACCTTTGCCTGGGGCTCGCTGCGCGTGCTCGGCAAGGTGCCGAAGCAGGATGCGATCGTCATCGTCGCCGTGACCGTCATCACCGTGTTCACCGACCTGGCGACCGCCGTCCTGTGCGGCATCGTGATCGCCGCGCTCAGCTTCGCCTGGCAGCATGCGCTGGAGATGCGTGCCGAGGTCGACGACGGCGCAGCCGGCGTGCGCACCTACCGCCCGCACGGCACCCTGTTCTTTGCCTCGGCAGCCCGCTTCCAGGAACTGTTCGCGCCGGCGAGCGACCCGGCGCGGGTCGTCCTCGACGGCCGCCACCTGCACATGGCCGACCATTCGGCCATCGCCGCCATGGAAAGCCTGGTCGAGCGTTACGAGAAAGCCGGCAAGCACTTGCAGGTGGTGCACCTGTCGCCACGCAGCCAGGCGCTGCTGCAGCGTGCCGGGGTCGACGTCGCCGCCTGAGGTCCCCATCGCCAGGGCCGGGGTTTATACTGACACCATGAACCCGACCCGCTGCACCTGGGCCAACATGGCCAATCCACGCTATCTCGCCTACCACGACAATGAGTGGGGCGTGCCCTGCCACGACGAGACCACGCTGTTCGAGATGCTGAACCTGGAAGGCGCGCAGGCCGGGCTGTCGTGGGAGACCATCCTCAACAAGCGCGACAACTACCGCACCGCCTTCGACGGCTGGGATGCGGCAAAAATCGCCGGCTACGACGACGCCAAGGTGGCCGCGCTGCTGGCCAACCCCGGCATCGTGCGCAACCGCCTGAAGGTGGCGGCCGCGATCACCAATGCCCGCGCCTACCTGCGCCTGCGCGAGGAAGGCCTGAGCCTCGACCGTTACCTGTGGTCCTGGGTCGACCACGCGCCGGTCGTGAACGACTGGCCGGACGGCGATCGTCCGGCCAGGACCGAGCTGTCCGACCGCCTCTCGAAGGACCTGGCGAAACGCGGGTTCAAGTTCGTCGGCTCGACCATCGTGTATGCCTACATGCAGGGAATCGGCATGGTCGACGACCACGACCGCGCCTGCTTCTGCCGCCAGCGGCGTTGATGAGGTGAGCATGGAATACCGCAGCGTATGGCATGGCCGCGAGCGCTGTACCGTCCTCGATGCGGCCCACGACGACGAGCGACTGAAGGTCTTGATCGACGTGTGGCGCACCGATCCGCAGCGCTCGCCGCACCTGCACGTGATCGCCTTGTGCGGTCACATGATGCCGGGATTTCACCGTCTGCCGCAGGCCGAGCCGGGTCTGACGGTCGACATGGTCAATGCCTCGATCGACACCGCGCTGGCCCAGCTCGCCGCGCGCGTCGACCTGTTCCGCCTGCGTGGCCTGGAAGACGCCGGCGAAGGTTTCGTGCGTTCGGTGGCGCGCCTGGCGACGGGCGATGCGCGCCTGGTCGGCCAGGGACTCACCGGGGCGCAGATCGCCGCGCTGGAAGGGCAGGGCTTCGTGTTCGACGCGGTCGACGCCAAGGCCGGCCCCGATGTGCGCTGCGCGCGTTTCGCCAGCCGCAAGCCGCGTCCGCCCGCACCGCCGGTGCCGGAGCGGCGCGCGATCGTGCTCGGGGCCGGCATCGCGGGTAGCGCCGCCTGCGAGCGCCTGTGCGCGCGCGGCTGGCAGGTGACGCTGGTCGAGCGCCATGCGCGGCCGGCGATGGAAGCGTCCGGCAACCGCGCCGGCATCTTCATGCCGCTGCTGTCGCGCGACGACAATATCCCGACGCGCCTGACCCGCGCCGCCTACCTGTTCGCGCTGCGCCATTGGGCCAAGCTCGGCGGCGTCGGCGCGGCGATCGAGGGCCAGGCCTGCGGCGTGCTGCAGCTGGCGCGCGATGCCGAGCATGCTGCGGTCCAGCGCGCCATCGCGGCCGAGGCAGCTTATCCTGCCGAATTCGCCGAGTGGCTGGAGCGGCCGCAGGCCGAGGCGCTGCTCGGGCTGCCGGCGCCGGATGGCGGCTGGCTGTTCCGCCAGGGCGGCTGGGCGCGGCCCGGCAGCGTCTGCGATGCCCTGCTGGCCGCGTGCGGACGACGCGTCGAGCAGCGCTTCGGCGTCGGCAGCGTGACGGTCGAGCGGGTCGACGGCCAGTGGGAAGTCAGGGATGCCAAGGGCGAACTGGTCGCCCACGCACCCAACCTGATCCTGGCGAACGGCGCCGGCGCAGTCCGCATCCCGCAGGCGGCACAGCTGCCCCTGAGCGCGCTGCGCGGCCAGGTCAGCCACGTGCCGGCCGGGATGCTGCCGGCGCTGCCGGTGGTGCTGTGCCGCGAAGCCTACCTGACACCCGCGTCGGATGGCATCTGCAGCGCCGGCGCCACCTACGACCTCGATCCGGATCCGGCGCTGTCGCCCGCCAGCCACCAGGAAAACCTGGAACGCCTGCGCGGCCTGCTGTCCGACCCGCATGCGGCCGAGGGGGCGCCGCTGCAGGGCCGCGTCGGGTTCCGCTGCATCGCACCGGACCGCCTTCCGCTGGTCGGCCGCCTGCCCGATGTCGATGCCGCCGGCAGTACCGAGCGCCTGCGCGACGTGCCACGCCATCCCGGCCTGTACGCGCTGCTGGGGTATGCGTCGCGCGGCCTGATCTGGGCCGGCCTGGGCGCCGAATTGCTGGCAGCCCAGATCGAGGGCGAGCCGCTGCCGCTGGAGATGACCCTGGTCGATGCGCTCGATCCGGCGCGCTTCGTGTTGCGCGCACGCCGCAATCCACGCGGACCGCAAGCAAACGACGTTTGATTTCCACCGAGAAATCTTGCCAGCCAAAGGTATAATTGGCTTAAGGAAATATTTTACGACTGGGTGGACATGGACGACACGCCGAACGCGCACGAGCTGTTCCTGTTCCTGGCATCGACCGCGCACGACATGAAGAACTCGATCAGCGTGCTGTCCGGTACGCTGGAGCGCCTGCTCGTGGATGCGTCCCCGCGCACCGAATCGGCCTATCCGCAGATGGCGCACATGCTGTACCAGACCAAGCGCCTGAACGACAATCTGATGCAGCTGCTGGCCCTGTACAAGCAGGTCGGCACGGCGGCCTACCCGTTCGACGTCCAGCCGCTCGCTCTGGGGCATCTGGTCGACCAGGTGGTGTCGATCGAGCGCGTGCTGCTGCAGTCGCGCGGCATCCAGCTGGAACTCGACTGCGACCCACAGCTGATCTGGCACCTCGACGAAGATCTGGTGGTCGGCGTGCTGTCGCATGCGGTCAACAACGCCGTCCACTACACCGGCGACCGCGTGCGCCTGGCGATTTGCGAGCAGGATGGCTGGCTCGAACTGCGGGTCGAGGACAACGGCCCGGGCTACCCGCCGGCGCTGTTGAAGGCAGGCGAGATCGCGACCCGCGAGACCGCCGGCGGCGTCGACTTTCTCACCAACAGCACCGGCCTCGGCCTGTACTTTTCCAGCGAAGTCGCCAAGATGCACCGCCATCGCGGACGCCACGGCACACTGCGCCTCGAAAACGGCGGCCGGTACGGCGGCGGCTGTTTCATCCTGCGCCTGCCATGAATGCCATCGCGACACCTCTGTTGTCGGTGACGCCGGCCAGCATCGACCAGGTCGACTGGGCCGACAAGCACTACCTGGTGGTCGACGATTTCGTCGGCGTGCGCCAACTGCTGCGCGAGAGCCTGCGCAGCCTGGGGGCCAAAAACATCGACCAGGCCTCGTCCGGCGGCGAGGCGATGGGGCTGCTGGCGCGGGTCCGCTACGACGTCGTCCTGTGCGACTACAACTTGGGCGACGGCAAGAACGGCCAGCAGGTGCTGGAAGAGGCGCGCGTGCGCAACCTGGTCAACCCGAGCACGGTGTGGCTGATGGTGTCGGCCGAGAAGAGCGTGGAATCGGTGATGGGCGCGGCCGAGCACCAGCCGGACGCCTACCTGATCAAGCCGATCACCGAAGGCGTGCTGTTGAGCCGCCTGAACCGGGTGTGGCACAGGAAGCAGGTGTTCCGCCTGATCGACCAGGCCTGTGCCGAGAAGGACTACCTGCGCGCCGCCCGGCTGTGCGACGACCAGATCGCGGTCGACAAGGTGCACGAACTCGATCTGCTGCGCATGAAGGCCAGGCTGATGGAGAGAAGCGGCCAGCCCACGCGCGCGCGCGAAGTCTATGAACGCGTGCTCGAGCAGCGCGAATACCAGTGGGCGCGCGCCGGCCTGGCCAAGATCCGCCTGGCCAACGGCGAATTCGAACAGGCGCGGCAAGCCTTCCAGGGCGTGATCGCGGAGAACCGCTATTACATCGACGCCTACGACCAGCTGGCGCTGTCCTACCAGAACATGGGCAAGCTGGAAGAAGCCTGCGCGATCCTGGAGCGCGCGGCGAAACTGTCGCCGAATTCGGTCACGCGCCAGCGCAACCTGGGCCATCTCGCGCTCAGGCTGGGCAACATGCAGATGGCCGAGAAGGCGTTCAGGAAGTGCATCGCGATCGGCGAATACTCGATCATGAAGACGCCGGACGCCTATCTCGGCCTGGCACGCGTGTGCGGCCAGAAGAACGATCCGAAGGAAGCGCTGCAGTTGCTGCTGCTGGCGCAGCGCGAATTTGTCCACGAGCACGCGGACATCCAGCTGCGCGCCAAGATCACCGAGGGCCTGGTCTACCATGAGAGCGGCGACTACCGGCGCGCGCGCAAGGCCGGCGACGATCTCGACGCCATGCTGAAGGCATCGGCGGCGCGGCCCGACATCCCGACCTGCCTGGAGCTGGCGACGCTGCTGTTCGCGGTCGGTGTGAAGGAGGCCCCGGTCGAGCTGCTGCGCTACGTGATCCGCAACAATCACGACAATCCGCTGCTGCTGGACGAGGTCCAGAAAATCTTCGACAAGGCGCGCATGGGCGAGGAAGGCCTGGCCATGATTCGCGCCACGAAGAAGGAAGCGGCGGACCTGATGAACCAGGGCGTGCTGCTGTGGAAGACCGGCAAGCTGGGCGAAGCGGTGGCCTGGATGCGCGATGCGCGGAAGGCGGTGCCGAACAACCAGCGCATCCTGTTCAATGCCGCCCAGGTGATGGTGTCCTGCCTGCAGCAGCAGGGCTACGATGCGGCACTGTCCGCCGAGGCCTACGAGATCCTGCACCACGTCGACCATTTGCTGCCGGGGCAGCAGCGCTTTGCGCAGTTGATGGAGCAGCTGGCGCAGCTACAGCCGGCGCTGGAGAAGGGCGGCGTGGCGGCGGTGGCCTGAACCACCTGCGCCGGCGCCGGTGCGTCAGCCCTTGTCGGTCTTCGGTTTGCCGCCGCGCCCCTTGCCGTTGCCGGGTTCCGGCATCGCGTCCGGTGGCGCGGACTGGGCTTGCGGCTGGGAAGGCGTGGCCGGTTTGGCGGCCTCCTTGCCATCGGCCGCGGTGGCCGCGGGCGGCGGCGTCATCGCCGTGGCAACTGCCTGCGTGAACTGATCCTGCAACATGTTCCACCACGCCATTGCAGCTGGCATACCCGTGGCCGCGCCGGCGTCTGCGCCGGGTGCGCTCCCCGCGGCTGCGCCGGCGGCGGAAGCCGTGCCCGGCTGGGCCGAAGCGCCGCCTGCACCTGCCGGCTTGGCCGAGCCGGTCGCAGCGGTAGACCCCGCGGGCTGCCCGAAGAAGGACGCAAACGGCGTGTTCGCCATTTTCTCGGCACTGACGCCCGACTGGCGCATCGCTTCCGCCATCGACGCCCCCATCGATTTCAGGGTAACCAGGGTGCTGCGCTGCACTTCCATCGCCTGGATGGTTCCGTGCAGCATGGTCAGATTCAGGTTCAGCCACGATTCGACCGCCTTCATGTCGGCGATGCGCTTGTCGAGGTCCTCGACCGACATGGGCGGGCTGGCCATGCCCCCCATGCCGGACATGCCGGCGCCGGGGATGTTCATCGATCCCCACAGGTTCTTGACGAAGTCCAGCGTGTCCGTGACGCCGGGGATGGTGCCGGATGGCGGTGGTTTCAGCATGGTCTTCTCCTTGGTAGATCGGCCTAGCCTAACAGATAACCAACACCACTCATAGATGCACGTATAGTGCGTTGCAGCAGTGCCGACGGACTGTCCATCTACACTGGACGCATGACTTCCGCTAACGTCCTGGTCCGCCACCCGCGCCGTCCGATCGTCTTCGGCGCGCTGGTGGTACTGCTGCACCTGCTCGTGTTCGACTGGCTGAGCGGCCAGCTGGGACGGCGGCGCGAGGCGGCCGTGCCTGCGCCGCCCGTAGCGATGCTGGCGCAATTGATCCAGATAGGGGCGCCGGTGCCGGTGCCGGCGCTCGACCTGTCGCCGAAGCTGGCGCCGCCGCCGCTGCCGAGCTTGCCACCCGAACCGGTCGAGGTAGCCGATGCGGGCGCCGACCCTGCAACCGACGCCGCACCCGGTGACGCCCCCGGCAACGGTACTGCCGCGGCAGCGGACAGCAGCGACGCCACCGCGGCCACAGGCGAACTGGAGCGCGCCATACCCACCCTTGCCGACGTACAATCGCAGCCAGTGCCAGTGCCAGTGCCAGCGCCAGCGCCAGCGCCAGCGCCAGTGCCGGCGCCGGCCGACGCGGCCAGGCCGGCCCAGGCACCGCCGGCATCGGCAGCACCCGCGCCGGTGCCCGAGCAAAGACGCTACAAGGTCGAATTGCCGCCGCCGGCCGACATCACGCTCGACGTGGCCCGCATCGATGCCGACGGCGCCCGCTGGAACGGCGAGGCCCGGCTGTCGTGGCGGCGCGCCGGGGCCGCTTACCGGATCGACGTCGAGGCCGGCATCCGGGTCGTGTTCGCGCGTGTGAACCTGCTGACGCTGGCGAGCGAAGGCATGGTTGGAGACGAGGGATTCGTCCCCATATCGATGACTGAGAAGCGGCGCGGACGGGCGATGACGGCCACGCACTTCAACCGCAAGGAGGGCGTGCTGACGTTTTCGGCCTCGCAAGCCAGGGTGGCGCTGGTGCCGGGCGCCCAGGACAAGGCGAGCCTGCCGCTGCAGCTGGCGGCGATCGGGCGCGGCGATCCCCGGCAAATGTCGGGCAATATCGCTATCCTTGTCGGCGAAGACCGCGACGCAAACGTTTTCAGTTTTACGGTGGCAGGGCAGGAACAGATCGATACCCGTCTCGGACGGCTCCTCACCTGGCACCTGGTGCGGCCGCCCAGGCCCGGGTCCTACCATTCGCGCCTGGAAGTGTGGCTGGCGCCGGCCTACGGCTGGCTGCCGGTCCGGATGCGCAACGTCGAGGCGAGCGGGGCGGTGACTACCCAGACGGCAAGCAATATCGTAATCAAAGAACCAGGAAGTCAATGATCAAAAACACTCTGAAACTGGCCGCAACCGGCCTGATGCTGGCGGCACTCGCGAACGGTCATGCCGCCGCGGCGCCCGACGAAGACCACCCGGCGGCCAAGCGCGCCGTCGATTTTCCGCCCTCGGCCGACCTGACGTATTCGATCTCGGCGCGCCAGCGCGGCTTCAATCTGAATGGCGACGCCACCCTGACCTGGCGCGTCGGCGGCGGCAAGTACAGCATCGGCGCCGAGTCGCGCGTGGCGCTGGTCGGCAAGCTGACCGAGAACCACAGCCAGGGCACGGTCGACAGCTATGGCCTGGCCCCAAGCGAGTTCACCGAAAAACGCTTCCGCAAGGCCCAGGAAAGCGCCAGCTTCGAGCGCGACAGCAAGACCATCACCTTCAGCGACGGCAAGCACACCTACCCGATCAAGGGCGGCGAGCAGGACCGCGTCTCGATCTCGTGGCAGCTGGCGGCCGTGGCGCGCGCGGCCAAGGACAAATTCAAGCCGGGTTCGGAATGGCAGTTCTTCGTGGTCGGCCCGCGCGATGCCGATCCGTGGACCTTCCGCGTGGTCGGCCGCGAAAAAGTCCAGGTCGGCGCCGCCATCGGTACCGTCGATGCCGTGCACGTGCTGCGCGAACCGCCGCCGGGGTCCAAGGCGCAAACCCTCGATTTGTGGCTGGCGCCCTCGCAGGAATGGTATCCGGTCAAGCTGCGCTTCACCGACAATGACCGCGACTATATCGAGCAGGTGCTGGAAAAGGTCGTCCGCAAATAAGTCTCAGTCCTGCCAGGTGCACACGTAGTCGGGTAACTGCGGGGGTAACTCAGCCGTGCCGCGCGCATCCGCCTGCGGCACCCCGCGCGCCAGCGCCAGCGGCAGGACGCCGGCCCACACGGCGATCCCCAGATCGGCGTCGTCGTCGTTCGGCGGCCCGCTGCGCACCTTGCAGGCCGCTTCCTGCAGCGCGATCCGCATGACCGTGGTGGCCGCATATTCCTGCTCGTTCCCCGCACGCACCTGCGCCTGCCGTCCCGGCGCCAAGTGTTCCATGAAGGCTTCCAGCGCCGGGCGCTTGCCCGCTTCCTCGACGGTCTCGAACCGGCCGTAGACCATCGCGCTGCGGTAATTCATCGAATGATTGAAGGCGGCGCGCGCCATGACCAGGCCGTCCAGGTGCGTGATCGTCACGCAGCAATCCTGCGCCGCCAATGCTTTCAGCATGCGGCTGCCGTTCGAGCCGTGGATATATAAATGGTCGCCGCTGCGCCAGCAGGCGGTCGGGATGCAGTGATTGCCCTGGGCGTCGGCAAAGGCGATGTGGCAGAGGTAAGCCGCATCGACGATCGCGTGCAGCAGGGCAGGGTCGTAGGACGCGTTGCGCGCGATGCGCTTGACCTGGGTGCGGGGGGAAGGGGCGGTCTGCATGGTCTCGATGTCGATAAAGTAACGGAACGGCAACTATAATGGCCGGCATGGCTCCAGGAACAGGTCCAGGTGCCGCCGATCTCATGGAGCCACGATGGATTACGCGCTGCTGCTCGACGCTTTCGGCCGCACCCATGCCGGGCGTGCCTGGCCGCGCCAGCGCCTGCTGCACGAATGCCTGCGCGCGGCGATCCGCGACGGCACCTTGGCGGCCGGCACGCGCCTGGCGGCCACGCGCACGCTGGCGGGCGAACTCGGCATCGCCCGCAACACGGTGCTGTATGCCTATGAACAACTGGCCAGCGAAGGCTGCGTGGTATCCGACCGGCGCGGCACCGTGGTGGCCGCGGTCGCCGGCAATGCGCGCAGCCAGGCGGCGCCCCTGCCGCAGGCCGGCCTGGCGCGCCGTGCGCGCGACCTGCGCAGCATGGCCAACGCCGCCAGCGAAGGACTGGCCTTCGTGCCTGGGGTGCCGGACCTGCACGCCTTTCCGCTGGCATCCTGGCGGCGCCACCTGGAACGCGCCTGGCGCAGCCTCGGTCCGGCCCAGTTGAACTACGGCGACCCGGCCGGCGAAGCGGCACTGCGTGCAGCGATCGCCGATTACCTGCGCGCCTCGCGCGGCGTGGTGTGCGAGGCCGGCCAGGTGTTCATCACCGACGGCACCCAGTCCAGCCTCGATCTATGCGCGCGCGCCTGCGCCGACGAAGGCGACACCGTATGGATCGAGAATCCGGGCTATGGCGGCGCGCTGGCGGCGTTCCGCGGCGCCGGACTGGCGCTCGAAGGTATCCAGGTCGACCTGGAAGGCATGGCGCCGACCCCGCATGACTGGCAGACGCGGCGCCCGAAGCTGGTCTACGTGACGCCCTCGCACCAGTACCCGGTGGGCGTGGTGATGTCGCTGGCACGGCGCCTGGCGCTGATCGAGGATGCGTGCCAGGCCGGCGCCCTGATCGTCGAGGACGACTACGACAGCGAATTCCGCCACGAGGGGCCGCCGCTGGCGGCGATGCAGGGCCTGGTGCCGAATGCGCCGGTCCTGTATTGCGGCACCTTCAGCAAGACCATGTTCCCGGGGCTGCGCATCGG
>Ga0308168_1000742_pt1 | contig 35689 bp, 33 predicted proteins | sample PhyCR2_FD_202133 | JGI IMG/M metagenome (GOLD analysis project Ga0308168, IMG submission 202133) | Phyllosphere microbial communities from UC Gill Tract Community Farm, Albany, California, United States - DLSLRC.R2 | ecosystem: Host-associated > Plants > Phyllosphere > Unclassified | place: USA...
ATGGGTTTACCCTGACGATGGACCAGACCAACCACCATCTGCACAAGCCGGTGATGATTGGCGAGATCGAAGATAACGGTCAGTTCAACGTCGTCTGGCAGACCGACAAACCGGTACGCGCCCAGCCGTGGAGCCCGTATATCGCCGGCAACGACAAGAAGCCCGATCATCCGGTGAAAACCAGCAATTAATCCCGTGCCACCCCAGGGCCAGGCATGCCTGGCCCCTGCGCCGAACAATGCTGTAGGGGTCGGGCACGCCTGGCCCCTACGCCTAACAATGTTGTACGGGTCGGGCATGCCTGGCACCTGCGCCGAACAATGTTGTACGGGTCGGGCATGCCTGGCCCCTACGCCTGCTGTACGGGTCAGCACGCCTGGCCCCTACGCCTAACAATGTTGTAGGGGTCGGGCATGCCCGACCCGTTATTTCTCCGGAGCCATAATGATGCGATTCCTGGTGTTACTGCTGTTCAGCCTGCCGCTTCTGGCCCAGGCAGGCCCCGCCGCCGACTTTGCCGCCGCCAGCCGCAGCGATCAACTGACACTCTTACAGCAGTGGGCCGCCGCACCGAATGCCAGCCGCCTGCCTTTGTTGCAGGCCCTGCATAGCGAAAACGTGGTACTGGATGAGCACAAACAGCCCTTTACCCGAATCAAAGACCAGCTGGTGCCGCTGGAGGGCAACGCGGCACCCGAGGGGGCAACTAAAAAACTGTTTATGAACAACCGACTGCGCGTGATGATTGCCTCTGCGCTCGCCGCACACCAGTTGGTCAGCCCGATTATCCCCATTCGCCTGCACGCCGCGCGCGCCTTGCAGAATGAAGCCAATATCGACCAGCTACCGCTGCTGAAACAGCGTCTGGCCGACGAGGAAGATGCTACCGTTCATGCAGTGCTGGCCCAGGCCGTTGCCGGATTACAGCTGGCGGATCCTAACCCGCTGGTGCGTCTGGACGCGGTAAAACGGCTGGGAGAAACCAGCGATCCGCAAACGCAGGCCAGCCTGGAACACCTGCTGCAACCCCAGAATGAAGCCGATGCCCGCGTGCGTGCGGCGGCAGCCGATAGCCTGAAACAGATTCGTTATCGCCTGCTGCCCGGCGATATTTTAGGTCAGGCTTTTACCGGCCTGTCGCTGGGCTCGGTGCTGCTGCTGGCCGCCCTTGGACTGGCGATCACCTACGGCCTGCTGGGGGTCATCAATATGGCCCACGGTGAAATGCTGATGATCGGCGCTTATGCCACCTGGATTGTGCAGAACCTGTTCCAGCGCTTCGCCCCGGAGTGGCTGGCCTTTTATCCGCTGCTGGCCCTGCCGGCCGCCTTCTTTATCACTGCTGCCATCGGCATGGCGCTGGAACGCACCATCATTCGTCATCTGTACGGCCGCCCGCTGGAAACCCTGCTCGCCACCTGGGGTATCAGCCTGATGCTGATCCAGCTGGTGCGCATCCTGTTCGGCGCACAAAACCTGGAAGTGGCCAATCCGCCGTGGCTGTCAGGCGGCTTACAGGTGTTGCCTAACCTCGTGCTGCCGTACAACCGCCTGGCGGTGATCCTGTTTGTGATCGGCGTGCTGGTGCTGACCTGGCTGCTGCTGAATAAAACCCGCCTCGGCATGAATGTCCGCGCGGTCACACAAAACCGTGCAATGGCCGACTGCTGCGGCGTGCCTACCGGACGCGTCGACATGCTGGCCTTTGGCCTCGGTTCCGGCATTGCCGGACTGGGCGGCGTGGCGCTGTCGCAGCTGGGCAACGTCGGCCCGGAGCTGGGCCAGGGCTATATCATCGACTCCTTCCTGGTGGTGGTGACCGGCGGCGTTGGCCAGCTTGCAGGCACGGTGGTGGCGGCTCTCGGCCTCGGCATCCTCAACAAAGTGCTGGAGCCGCAGATCGGCGCGGTACTCGGTAAGATCCTGATCCTGGTGTTGATCGTGCTGTTTATTCAGAAACGACCGCAGGGACTGTTCGCCTTTAAAGGGAGGGTGATTGACTGATGACGCAACCCATAACGCTGACCCTGGCACGAAAAGCCCCGCGCCTGACGGCCGTGCTGGCTGCGACGGCGCTGCTGCTCTTGCTGCTGCTGCCGTTTCTCGCGCTGCTGCCCGCCGACCACCCGCTATTTATGTCGACTTACACCCTGACGCTGGTGGGGAAAATCCTCTGCTACGCCATTGTGGCGGTGGCGCTGGACCTGGTGTGGGGCTACGCCGGGCTGCTATCCCTCGGCCACGGACTGTTCTTCGCTCTCGGCGGCTATGCCATGGGCATGTACCTGATGCGCCAGGCCTCCGGTGAGGGGCTGCCTGCATTTATGTCGTTCCTGTCGTGGACCGAGATGCCATGGTTCTGGGCAGGCACGCAGCATTTCGCCTGGGCACTGTGCCTGATTGTGCTGGTGCCGGGCCTGCTGGCGCTGGTGTTTGGCTGGTTCGCCTTCCGTTCAAAAATCAAAGGCGTCTACTTCTCGATTATGACCCAGGCGCTGACCTATGCCGGGATGCTGCTGTTCTTTCGTAATGAAACCGGCTTTGGTGGTAACAACGGCTTTACCGGGTTCACCACCCTGCTTGGCTTCCCGGTGACGGCCACCGGCACACGCATTGGGTTGTTTATGGCCACGGTGCTGCTGCTGGCGGCCAGTCTGGCGGTAGGCCTGCTGCTGGCACGCAGCAAATTTGGCCGGGTGCTGACGGCGGTGCGCGATGCGGAAAACCGCCTGATGTTCTGCGGCTATGATCCCCGGGGCTTTAAGCTGTTTGTCTGGACGCTGTCAGCCGTGCTGTGCGGATTGGCCGGGGCGCTGTATGTGCCGCAGGTGGGCATTATCAACCCTGGTGAAATGTCGCCCACTAACTCGATTGAGGCCGCCATCTGGGTGGCGCTTGGCGGGCGCGGCACGCTGATTGGGCCGCTGCTCGGTGCCGGGATCGTCAACGGCGCCAAGAGTTGGTTCACCGTTGCATTCCCCGAATACTGGCTGTTTTTCTTAGGCCTGATGTTTATCCTCGTCACGCTGTTCCTGCCGCGTGGCGTGATTGGCCTGTTGCGCAGGAGGAAACATGACTGAGCACCTGTTTACCCAGCCCCACCGCGCCGACCGTCACCGTGAACAGACGGATCCGGTCTTACAGCTGGAGAATATCAATGTGTCGTTTGACGGTTTCAAAGCGCTGACCGACCTCTCCTTACAGATCGGCGTTGGCGAACTGCGCTGCGTGATCGGCCCTAACGGCGCGGGAAAAACCACTCTGATGGATGTGATTACCGGCAAAACTCGCCCGGATAATGGCCGGGTGATCTACGACCAGAGCATTGACCTGACCACTCTTTCCCCGGTAGAAATCGCCCGCATCGGCATTGGGCGTAAATTCCAGAAACCGACGGTGTTTGAAGCGCTGACGGTATTTGAAAATCTGGAAATTGCCTTAAAAACCGATAAATCGGTCTGGGCCAGTCTGCGCGCCAGACTGAACAGCGAACAACAGGATCGTATTACCGAGGTGCTGAAACTGCTGCGCCTTAGCAGTGAACGCCAGCGCCCGGCGGGCCTGCTTTCCCACGGGCAGAAACAGTTTCTGGAGATTGGCATGTTACTGGTGCAGGACCCGCATCTGCTGTTACTGGATGAGCCAGCCGCCGGCATGACCGACGCAGAAACCGATTACACCGCCGAACTGTTCCGCACCCTGGCAGGCCAGCATTCGCTGATGGTGGTGGAACACGATATGGGCTTTGTTGAAACCATTGCTGACCATGTGACGGTGCTGCATCAGGGCCAGGTGCTGGCCGAAGGATCGCTGCGCGATGTGCAGGCAAACGATCAGGTAATTGAAGTCTATCTGGGGCGATAATATGTTACAGGTCTCTGAACTACATCAATATTATGGCGGTAGTCATATTCTGCGCGGGCTGTCATTCGACACAAAACCCGGCGAGATCACCTGCCTGCTGGGGCGTAACGGCGTGGGGAAAACCACGCTGCTAAAATGCCTGATGGGGCTGGTCCCGGCGAAATCCGGCAGCATCAACTGGCAGGGACAGTCGATCAACGGACATAAACCGCACCAGCGGGTGCAGGCCGGGATCGCCTATGTCCCCCAGGGTCGGGAGATCTTCCCGCGTCTGACGGTGGAAGAGAATTTGCTGATGGGACTGGCACGCTTTTCAGGCAGCCAGGCCACGCAGGTACCGGAGGAGATCTGGCAGCTCTTTCCGGTACTGTGGCAGATGAAACAGCGACGCGGCGGCGATCTGTCCGGCGGTCAGCAGCAACAGCTGGCGATCGGCCGGGCGCTGGCCTGTAAACCGCAACTGCTGATCCTCGATGAACCCACCGAAGGGATCCAACCTTCGGTGATCAAAGAGATCGGGGCGGTGATCCGTCAGCTGGCCGCACGCGGGGATATGGCAATCCTGCTGGTCGAACAGTTTTACGATTTCGCCGCCGGGCTGGCCGACAATTATCTGGTGATGTCACGGGGTGAGATCGTCCAGCGTGGGCGCGGCGAAGCGATGGAAGCCGAAGGCGTCCGGGGGCTGGTAACGATTTAAGCCAGGCTACGCGACAGGATAGTGACGGGCCGTTCCGTTAAACCGACCGGCCCCGATATTATCCCCAGGACTTAATGTTAATAATCACAATAAATAAATTATCATCTCATTAAAAGATACATATCTCTGACCTCATTAATATTATCACCTTCAGTAACTGAATTATCTTCATGAAGAAATAAGTTAATTTTACTTCACATTTCGGAAATATTTATATGATACTTCCTATACTGTCGTGAAATTACATTTAACGATCCTTTAATGGAGGTACTCGCGTGACTATTTATCCGTTAACCAGCGTGCAGCAAGCTGTATGGCTGGACCAGCTTTTAACACCCTCGACACCCTGCTACAACGTTGGCGCACTGTGGCGTATCGAAAGAGACATCGATATTGCGCTGTTAAATAAAGCAATTAAAGAAACACTTATTCAGCATGACGCCTTAAAATTAACGCTAAAAGAGAGTCAAACAGGTGTTATTCAGACGATAGTTTCTAATAAAGACGTCATTCTCGAATACCATGACTTTAGTCTGGATAAAGACGCCAACCAAAAAGCCCGCGATTACTTAAAGGAGAAATTTAATCAACCCTTTAACCTCTATGAAGAATTACTCTGGCGCTGTGTATTTATAAAAATAAACGCCACTACCAGTTACTGGCTGATTAATTCCCACCATATTATTGCCGACGGTACGTCAGTATCATTGCTCAGTGGCATGATTATGGATCGTTATAAAGAGCTGAAAAGCGGTAATATTTATCCCCTTCCCGAGATTTTCAATTACCGTGATTTTATCGCTAATGACTGTGCCTATCTGCAATCCACACGTTATGAACGCGATCGTGCCTTCTGGCTTGACCGTTTTGCCCATACCAGACCGGCGGGTCTGGAGAGGCGCCCTGGTTTTGAGGCCGATCGGGCATGGCCCAGTCATCAGATTAACCGTCATCTGCCCGCTGAGCGCTATCAGCAACTTTTTACACTGGCAGCTCAGCATGACTGCTCGCCAATGCATCTGATGATTGCGCTGCTCGCCTGCTGGTACAGCCGTCTGTGGCAGGTTGAACAGGTCGTTGTGGGTGTCCCGGTACACAACCGCAGTGGCGCACAACATAAGCGCACGCTGGGGATGTTCTCCTCTATGATCCCGGTGCAGCTCAATGTGGATGTTAATCAACCTTTTAGCGCACTGATGGTACAGATTGCCGCAGAGCTGCGGTGCTGTTACCGCCACCAGCGCTTTCCGATTGCTGAACTTAACCGTCATCTGCGTCTCAGCCAGCAGGGGCGACGACAGTTGTATGACCTGAGCTTTTCGCTGGAGACCTTCCTGACCGATATTGAACTGGAAGGGAATCAGCTAAAAGTGGAAGCCTTACACCATGGTTTTGAACAGATGCCGCTGGCGCTCTATCTGCGCCGCTATCACCACGACGATCCGCCACTGCTGGAGTTTAACTTTAATGAGGCCTGGTTCAGCGTCGCAGAGGGACAACAGACCGCCGCTCGCCTGATGCAGATGCTCGATCATCTACTCGACAAAGGCGCACAGCAGCCGCTGACCGAGATGCCACTTCTGCTGCCGCAGGAGAAAAAACAGATCGTCAGCGAGTGGAATAACACCCGGCAACCCTGGCCACTGCCAGAAGGGATCCACCGCTGGTTTGAGCAACAGACCGTACGTACACCGCAGGCCAGCGCCCTCTGCGGTCACGGCGGTAATATCAGCTATCAGCAACTGAACCAGCGTGCTAACCAGATGGCGGCTGAGCTGCGTCAGGCCGGGATCGGCCCCGACGATCGTGTGGCGCTATGTGCCGCACGCAGTAGCGAGATGGTCACTGCCCTGCTGGCGATCCTGAAAGCAGGTGGCGCCTATGTCCCACTCGATCCTGACTACCCCGGCGATCGCCTGCACCATATGCTCGAAGACTGCGGCGCCACGCTGGTGCTGCTGGATGATGCCGGACAACAGGCGCTGGCACCTCTGCTCAACGCATCACACCGTGTGTGGCACCTGCAGCAGGACGCGGCCCGCTGGCAAACGCAGCCTGACCACAATCTGCCGTCGCTGGCGGGCTGGACCCCGCACTCGCTGGCCTATGTCATTTATACCTCTGGCTCCACCGGCAAACCTAAAGGGGTGATGAATGAACATGTCGGTGTCATGAATCGCCTGCAGTGGATGCAGGCTGAATATGCCCTGACGCCACAGGATACGGTACTGCAAAAAACACCGTTCAGCTTTGACGTCTCGGTATGGGAGTTTTTCTGGCCACTGATGGTCGGCGCCAGACTGGCGATCGCAAAACCCGGCGGTCACCAGGACCCGGATTACCTCAGTCAGTTGATTGCCCGGCAACAAGTCACCACGCTGCACTTTGTCCCGTCTATGTTGCAGCTGTTTTTACGCCACGGGGATATGGCGCAGTGCCACTGCCTGCGGCGGGTGATGTGCAGCGGGGAAGCCCTGCCACTGGCGGCGGTACAGCGTTTCCACCAGCAGCTACCGCAGGCGGAGCTGCATAATCTCTATGGTCCAACCGAAGCCGCTGTGGATGTCTCTTACTGGCACTGTTCTCGTCACGATAAGCGCGGCGTAGTACCGATTGGTAAACCGGTTGCCAATACACAGCTGCATATTCTTGATGCGCACCTGCAACCGTTGCCGCCGGGCGTCAGCGGCGAGCTGCATATTGGTGGCGTACAGGTGGCACGTGGCTACCTCAATCTGGCCGAGCTCACTGCGGCGCGTTTTATTCCCGACCCATTCAGCAAGGATGCAACAGCACGCCTGTATAAAACCGGCGATCTGGCGCGCTGGCTTGAAGATGGCAGTATTGAGTATCTCGGCCGCAATGATTTCCAGGTAAAAATTCACGGGCTGCGTATAGAACTGGGGGAAATTGAACAGCAAATCGCCCACTTTAACGGCATTGAAGAGGCGGTAGTGATGGCCTGCGACGACGGAAAAGGGGATAAACGGTTGATCGCCTGGCTGGTGGCGGCCCCCTTGCCGAACATGGAAGAGCAACTGCGCCAGCACCTGCACGCCGCGCTGCCGGATTATATGATCCCCAGTGCCTTTGTCCGGCTGGATGCTTTCCCGCTCTCGCCAAACGGCAAGCTTGATCGTAAAGCCCTGCCCGCCCCTATTCGGGTTAACGAAGAGGGCGCCTGGCGCGCCCCACAAAGCGCCGGAGAACGCCAGCTGGCGGAGTGGTGGGGTGAACTGTTGCAGGTGGAAAAGATTGGCTGCGACGACGACTTTTTTGCGCTTGGCGGACACTCACTGCATGCCATTCAGTTGATGGTGCGTCTGAAGCGCCAGGGCATAGCGCTGGAGATGAAAACCCTGTTTGCCCACAGCACTCTGCGTGCGCAGGCGCTGGTGATCGCCGGACATGGCGAGGAGAATAGCGTTGCGCAGCCCGTGTTACCCATGCAGAAACTGTTACAACAGCTTAATTCGTCCACGCAACCTTTCCACCAGACTCAGCGTCTGAACACCCAGGTGGATGCACAGGATGTGTGGATGGTGCACCCGGCAGTGGTCGGCTGCGAGATTTATCGCGACCTGGCACTTTCGTTCGATGGCCAGTTGAACGCGATTGGCATCAACAACTACAACCTCTTTCACCAGCAGCATATTTCCTCACTGTCGGCCCTGGCCCGTCTCTACCTGCAACATATGTTAAGCCATGGGCTGCCCAGCCATCAGCCAGTACGTCTGCTTGGCTGGTCTCTCGGCGGTGTGATTGCCCTGGAGATCGCCGTTCAGCTTGAAAAACTCGGCTATCGTGACATCCATCTGTGCCTGCTCGACAGTCTGTACCAGACTGAATTTCAACAACAGATTGCTGCCGGGAGTCTGGCGCCTATTCTGGCAATGCTCGGCATTGAGGGTGAGGCAGCAGACCGGGCGTTGCAAATCGAACAGCTTGAACTGGCGATGAATAATCAACCGTTGAGCGCGCCGCTGTGCCACAGCCGGGTGACGCTTTTCAAAGCCATTGAATTTGCCGATTTAAGTCTGGACGGTGTGGACGGAGCAAAGGTACTGGCGATAAAGGATAACGGCCTCAGTGACGTTTGCCCACATCTCGAAGTGATCCCACTGCCGGCTAATCACCACTCTATTATCCTCTGCCACGATCCGATCGGCGCAATGCTGACGCAGGGTACTAAAGTGAATAGCAGCGCGGCCTAGCCCCTTATCAGGCCGGCTGAAAAAAAGGTCGGCCCCTTCCATCAGACGCGGTTTGCAGCACTATCCTATTGAAGGTAAACTGCAAAACAAGTAAAACGCAGCAGGCAATCGTTTTCGTTCACCCTCACTTCTCTCCGCGATAAGGGAAAAAAAGACTCATGGAAACCCGGCGCGACGAGCGTATCAATAAGCTGGCCCAGGCGCTGAAACGCACCGATAAAATCCATCTGAAAGAAGCGGCTCATCTGCTTGGTGTGTCTGAGATGACCATTCGTCGCGATCTGAGTAGCGGTCCGGGCGTTGTGGTTCTGCTGGGGGGATATATCGTCAGCGATCCGATGCGCCATCAGAACCATTATTTTGTTTCCGATCAGCAGGAGCAGAATGTCGATCGCAAACGTCTGCTGGGGCAGCGTGCCGCTGCGTTGATACAGCCGGAAGAGACGGTGTATTTCGATTGCGGCACCACGGTGCCGTGGATCATCGATGCCATCGACGAAGACCTGCCATTTACCGCGGTTTGCTGCGCCATGAACACTTTTCTGGCCCTGAAAGAAAAAACCGCCTGCCGGGTGATCCTGTGCGGTGGCGAATTCCATCCGGACAACGCCATTTTCACACCGCTGGGCACGCAGTCAGTGATGGACAGCCTGTGCCCCGATAAAGCCTTTATTTCCGCCGCCGGCATCGATATCCGGCAGGGTGCCAGTTGCTACAACCTGAGTGAATTGCCGATGAAGCATCTGGCATTACAGCGTGCGCGTTCGCGCCTGCTGGTGGCAGACAGCAGCAAATTTGGCAAAGTGTTGCCTGCACGCATTGCCGATCTCAGTGCGTTCGACGGCCTGATCAGCGATGCCGCCCCCGGTGAAGATATCGGCATTGAGGTTATCGCCTCGTAAATATCGGGCGCCGGATATCGTAGGGGTCGGGCATGCCCGACCCGCAAGCCTCCTCACCAGCGATTCAAAATCGCCTCACCATCGCGCAGACGCCGCAGGTTTTCACACACCCCCGCCACATTGCCCTCCAGTGAAATATCGGTCACGCCGCCAATGTGCGGCGTGGCGATCACATTGTGGCGGAACAGCACATCCTGCGGGTCGGGCGGTTCCTGCCAGAAGACATCCAGCCCGGCACCGGCCAACGGCCCATTCTCCAGCGCCGCCAGCAGCGCCGGTTTCTCAATCAGACCGCCGCGCCCAAGGTTAATCAGGAAGCTGCCCTGCTTCATCTTCGCCAGCGCGGGTTCATCGATAATATGATGCGTTTCCGGGTTGTCCGGTAAACTCAGCACCACAAAATCCGCCTCGCGCAGCAGGTGCGGTAAACGCTCCATGCCGCCAACCCAGTCCAGGCGATGCTGGCGGGCAAAATCATCAGAAGCCTGACGTTTCACGCCAATCATACGCATATCAAACGCCGCCAGCCGCTGCGCCAGCGCTTTACCGATGCCGCCCAGCCCCACCAATCCGACCGTTTTGCCCTTCAGCCCCATGCCGACCGGCAGGCCAAGCTGACGGGTAGCCAGCATCTGCGGCACTTCGCTGGCCTTACGCGCCAGGCCGATCATCATCCAGATCCCCAGTTCCGCGACGGAATCTGCATTGCCGGAGCGGTCCGATGGCACATTGGCCACAGTGATACCGCGCTGGCGAGCCGTCTCAATATCCACCCCTTCCAGCCCGGCACCCGCCTGCTGAATCAGCTTCAGGCGATCGGCTGTCTGTAAGAGACGTTGATTGACCTTCGCCATGCCGGGGATCAGCGCATCAAAGCCTGCCAGGCTCTCTGCCGCATGCCCGGCAGAGGCAACAAATTCGACATCGGGGAGTCTCTGACGGAACTGCTGGATCATCCCACCCCAGGCATTTTCTTCCGCCGCGATCAGAACTTTCATCGATATCTCCATCATTTATAAGGCAAAAAATGATCTTAGACGGCTGCGGTCATAAATCAAACAGAAATCAGGCAGATCCGTCGATATCGGGATAATCCTCTGCGTTCCGGCTGTGAATAAGGGGGGAAACCAGCTAAACTCCGCTATCTGAGTGGGCACCCTTATGCCCCTGCTAATTAAGAGGCTCAAACTAACGTGGCTCAATTCGTCTATAGCATGCATCGCGTCGGCAAAGTCGTTCCGCCGAAGCGTCATATTTTGAAAAACATCTCCCTCAGCTTCTTCCCTGGCGCCAAGATCGGCGTACTGGGTCTGAACGGGGCAGGTAAATCTACGCTGCTGCGCATCATGGCGGGCATCGATAAAGACATCGAAGGGGAAGCGCGTCCGCAGCCAGGCCTGAAAATTGGCTATCTGGAACAGGAACCGAAGCTGAACCTGGAACACACCGTTCGTGAATCGGTAGAAGAAGCCGTTGCCGAAGTCGTCAACGCGCTGAAAGGTCTGGACGAGGTGTACGCTAAGTACGCAGAGCCGGATGCAGACTTCGACAAACTCGCCGCGCAACAGGGCAAGTTTGAAGAAATCATCCAGGCGCACGACGGCCACAACCTGAACACCCAGCTGGAGCGTGCCGCTGATGCGCTGCGTCTGCCGGACTGGGATGCGAAGATTGGCACTCTGTCCGGGGGGGAACGCCGCCGCGTTGCGCTGTGCCGTCTGCTGCTGGAAAAGCCAGACATGCTGCTGCTCGACGAACCAACGAACCACCTGGATGCAGAATCCGTGGCCTGGTTGGAACGCTTCCTGCACGACTTCGAAGGGACCGTTGTGGCGATTACGCACGACCGTTACTTCCTCGATAACGTGGCCGGTTGGATTCTGGAGCTGGACCGTGGTGAAGGGATTCCATGGGAAGGTAACTACTCTTCCTGGCTGGAGCAGAAAGATGCGCGTCTGGCGCAGGAAGCCTCCTCCGAAGCGGCTCGTCGTAAATCGATCGAGAAAGAGCTGGAGTGGGTGCGCAAAGGCGCTAAAGGTCAGCAATCGAAAGGCAAGGCGCGTCTGAACCGCTTTGAAGAGCTGAACAACGCCGAATACCAGAAGCGTAACGAGACCAACGAACTGTTTATTCCACCTGGCGCACGCCTGGGCGATAAAGTGGTTGAGGTCAACAACCTGCGTAAATCTTACGGTGACCGTCTGCTGATTGACGATCTCTCTTTCTCCGTTCCGAAGGGCGCGATTGTCGGCATCATCGGTCCGAACGGCGCGGGTAAATCGACCCTGTTCCGCATGATGTCCGGTCAGGAACAGCCTGATTCCGGCAGCATCGTACTGGGTGAAACCGTGAAGCTGGCGTCAGTGGATCAGTTCCGCGACAGCATGGATGGGTCTAAAACCGTATGGGAAGAAGTGTCCGGTGGTCAGGACATCATGCGTATCGGCAACACCGAGATGCCAAGCCGTGCCTACGTTGGCCGCTTTAACTTTAAAGGGGTTGATCAGGGCAAACGCGTTGGCGAACTGTCCGGTGGTGAGCGTGGTCGTCTGCATCTGGCCAAACTGTTACAGGTTGGCGGCAACATGCTGCTGCTGGATGAACCGACCAACGACCTGGACATTGAAACCCTGCGCGCGCTGGAAAACGCCCTGCTGGAGTTCCCGGGCTGTGCCATGGTGATCTCGCATGACCGCTGGTTCCTGGACCGTATTGCCACCCACATTCTGGACTACCAGGATGAAGGCAAGATCGAGTTCTTCGAAGGTAACTTTACTGAATACGAAGAGTACAAGAAACGTACGCTGGGTGCGGAAGCGCTTGAGCCAAAACGTATTAAGTACAAGCGTATGATCAAGTAAGCGACCGGGCTTATGGGGCGACCGAAAAAGAAGGTCGCCCCCTACGTATAAAACTCCCGAAACACCGGCGACTGCATCGCAAAATCAATAAACCGCGACAGCGCAGGCGAGTTCAACTTACGGCTTGGATACACCAGCCACAGCTCATTCCCTTCTACTTCCCACTCCGGCAGCACCTGCACCAGATGGCCCTGCGACAACACCTCATCGGTTAAAAAACGCGGCAACAGCGTAATCCCCGCTTTGCCCAGTGCACACTCGCGCGCATACACCAGATTATCGGTCATATGCGTGGGCGGCAGCAGCCAGCGATAGTATTCCTCATCACGTTTAAGTACCCATTCGGTCCAGGCGCGGTGCGCAATGCATCGGTGTGCAGAGAGCTGGCCGGGATGGGTCAGCGGCGGCAACGATGCCAGATAATCTGGCGATGCCACCAGCAGGCGCTGGCAGTAGCCAATACGGCGGCCAATCAGCGACGAATCCTGCGGCCTTCCAGTGCGCAGCGCCACATCAAAACCATCCTGCACCAGATCGCGGATTTCATCGGAAACTGACACATCCAGCGTCACATCAGGATATTCCTGCTGAAAGGCCGTATTGAAACGCGCCAGCAGTGTGGCACCAATGCCGGCAGGAGAGGTAATGCGCAGCCGCCCGCTGGGATTATCGCGCAGTCGCTCAATCGCCATACCGGCGCGTTCACTGGCCTGCAGCATCTCCTGGCAGTGCACCAGATAGCGCTCGCCCGCAAAGGTCAGGTTGAGCTGGCGCGTGGTACGGTTAATCAGCCGCAGCCCCAACGCCTGCTCCAGCTGACTGATGCGCTGACTGACGCTGGATTTCGGTAAGCCCGCGCGATTCGCCGCAGCGGTAAAACTCCCGCACTCGGCCACCAGCGCAAACAGCGCCATATCCTGCAACTGCTTAAACATGATTGTTCACCTCAAACGAACACTGCGTGCATCATTGTCCATCTTATCATTCGTTTGCTGATTACCTACACTGAGAGACAATTATTCAGGTACTCAGGAGAAACACTATGACCATTAAAGCCATTGCCATCAGCCCGGAAAACCCGCAGCAGTTTATTGAAATTCAGCAACCCCAGCCAACGCCGGGTGAATACGATCTGCTGGTCGACGTCAAAGCCGCATCGGTCAACCCGGTGGATACCAAAGTCCATAAAGGCGCACAAAAAAATGGCCTGCAACAGCCACGCGTGCTCGGCTGGGATGCCAGCGGGATCGTGCTGGCCGTGGGCAGCAAGGTCAGTGGTTTTAAAGCGGGCGATGAAGTCTATTACGCAGGCGACATTACCCGCCCGGGCAGCAATGCCAGCCAGCAGTTGATTGATGCCCGCATTACCGGCCATAAACCCCGCTCACTGGATTGGGCAGAATCTGCCGCCATCCCGCTAACGGCACTGACAGCGTGGGAAGGCCTGTTTGATCGTCTGCAACTGGAAAGTGCCACAGCAGGCAAAACGCTGCTGATTGTAGGCGGCGCAGGCGGCGTCGGTTCGCTGGCGATCCCGCTGGCCAAACTGCGCAGCAAAGTGACGGTGATCGCCACAGCATCTCGCCCTGATTCCGCGCAGTGGTGTCAGGATCGCGGCGCCGACCTGGTGATCGACTACCGTGATATGGCCGGAGAACTCGCGAAGCACGACATCAAACAGGTGGACTACATTTTCTGCCTGAACGATACCGATGGTCACTGGGAAGCGATGAGCACACTGATCGCACCGCAGGGGCATATCTGTACCATCGTCGAAAATGAGAAGCCGTTAAACATGGATCAGCTGAAGCTGAAAAGTGCCGCGCTGCATTTTGAGTTTATGTACACACGCAGCATGTTCACCACGCCAGATATTGCCCGTCAGGGAGAGATTCTGGACGCCACTGCCGCGCTGCTGGATGACGGCAAGCTGGCAGGTTCACTGAGCAAAACCCTGCATGGGCTGAGCGTAGAAACACTGACAGAAGCCCACCAGCTGGTGCTGGACGGCCATATGCGTGGCAAAGTGGTGATGGTGTATTGATTAATGTCTGGGCGTGTTATGCGCCCAGCACAGTGTTCCAGCATTAGCAGAGCATCAGTTTATATCCAACTCAAGGGCGATGTTCTACATCCTTACAGGATAGTAATCCTTAATATTGCACTTCCTTCGAACTTACCCGCAACAGGTTTAGCATTCGGGATATATGATGATTTAACATTCACTATCGCGGTTGTTTTATTGATGCTAAGCGTTTCACTGTAAAGATCGACTTTACCATTTGCATCAAAGGTTAATCGGCAATCTCCGCCCTTCCCGCAGGACGTATAGTTACTGGTTTTACCCGACACAGGGGCACTACCAATTAATTCAACTTTCACCGAAACATTATCACGCGCACATGATATATCCAATGAATATATATCCGAAGGATAGATTTTTGTCGCAGCATCAAGGCTGATATCACCATGCTTCAATGTAATATCGTTCGTATTAAAAACACATTTTGATTTCAATGTAAAACTCACAGGCACTTGCATCTTACGCTCTTTACCCAATAAAGCCCCCATGTAATGCCACATAGGAATATAACCCCCTGAATATTTATTTTCTTCAATAGCCCATACAAGAGGGATATTAAAATTATATTCTCCAGGAGTCGCCATTGCGGGGTCCAGTATTAATGACCCGGTAACAACCCCTTCTGGTCGGGTAGTCCAGGCATATTGTTGCCCGGTATGAAAACAATCTGTATCCGCGGCAGGTACGGTTACCTGAGAAAATGGAACCAGCATATCGTTAGCAGAACCACCGAGTTCAGAACCGCTATAAGGACCACCCGCTCCGGCGGAATTCATTTTAAGACTCCATTTCAGCCCTTTATATTCCCCTTTAGATGGGAACATAATCCATTGTGTCGTCATTTTTTTTGTTGCGAGCTCAAAATCAACACATTCAGCATCAAGGGCTTTCATAGACACATGGCCAGATACGGGTGTTACCGTTAAATCTGAAACATATTTATCGTTACCAAATGGAGCAATGGATATTTCGGGTTTTAAAGATGAGTGTACCCACACTATATGATTGTAACCAGCAATGGCATCTGAGCAGAGCATGAAAAAGGTAAAAAACAACACGCCCCTGAACTGATTTAATTGACTGAAAAGATCCATTAAAACGTGACTCCCTTAAAGTTTTTAACACTGATTACAAATAACTGATGGTCATTGTGGCTGTACCCACGTAACGCCCTGGCAATAATATTTTGTCAGCGAGTCTGAAAATAACTGCTGTCAGAAGAAACTGTGGTTGACTTTGACTACCAGCAATAAACCCGGAAGTTATTTTATTCTTATAAGGATCACCACCGAGGAGTATTTTTATTCCACCGTTACCAGGATATCCCTGATAAAACTCTACACCTATTGCACTCTCCTCATCACTAAGCCGATGAAGACGTAATATATGACTCGGTGCCCCCGGCAAACTGTCACCATCTATTGACACGTAAGGCGTCCCCGTGTAATAACCACAATTCAAGACAATAATCTTGCCTCCGGCTACAGGGTTTTCATTATTGTAATTTTCGCTTATTTTGTTTATGTTAATTTCAAAACCATCACCAATACTTAATTTACAGGGTGGGAAAATGACATTCCCTGAAATATGAACATTGATATCTGTCGCCCAACCCTGATTTATAAAAGTTAGTATAAAAATGCAAAAAACGTAAACCAGCCGCTTCATCACAACCACTCTAATCACTTAATTTTAGGATAACACCCATTGTTACCCATAGTATAACATAGCAATATGTTATTCATATTAAGAATCCCCTTACAAGAGAAGCCCAATCATAAAAAAATAAATCAAAAAATATATTTATACTGAAAAAACAGAGGGATACATTACAAAATAAATAATTAATAATTTACTTATCTGAAGGGTAACATGGGTTAGAGACCGTGCCCCTGTCAAAGATTTTTCTTATTTGCCATCATATTATTTAATCATAGATCAATGTAAGACATAAATCTCTGATAGCTATAAGCGGCTGAAAAGGCGAATAAGCATTGTTATCGTTGATAGCGTAGGAAATCAGATGTGCCTGATATCACACAGAATGGAAGGGATGTTGGCGAGGTATCCCTCGCCTTGTCAGAGGTTGTTATTCCCGCCCAGGATGAAGCAGGTGGGCGCTACGCCCCCAGCATCTCTTTCACCAGCTCGACGCAGCGCAGGAAGCGCTCGTCGTAGTTGTCCTGCTCTACGTGAACATAGTTGATGTTATTCTCGCCGAGCATGGCGATCAGCAGTGACTGGAACTCTTTGCGATCCACCGAGCTGCCCAGACTGCGCAGGCCATCAGCCACCCACGGCACATTGTTCTCCACCAGAATCACCAGATCGAAGCGATACTCGTCAATCAACGCCTGAACAAAAGGATGCTCACGGCCTTCATATTTTTTACAGAAAGCCTGCGTTGTGACGAAGTCGGTGTCGATAAACGCCACTTTATTGGCGTATTTGACCGCAAAGTCGATGTACTGCGCCTGACCGAGGGCGATCTTATCGTAGTCAGAATACTGTAACGCCATCTCATCGCCGCCGAGATGCGAGAAGACGTAATCGCGACCAAATTCCCAGGCACTGGTGGTATTGAAGATATTCGCCAGCTTATTGACCAGGGTGGATTTCCCGCTCGATTCACCGCCGAGGATCGCCACGGTGCGCACGAAGAAGGGCTTCACTTCAGTGGGAATATATTCCCAGTAGCGGAACGGATCATGACGGATTTGCCCACCGCTAATATTCATAAATGAGCGTTTTGGATCGATAACAATGGTTTCGACACCCAGGTGGGTGCTGAACTGCTCGGCATCCCCCTCTTCACTGGTGTAGATACAGTTCGGCACAATGCCGTGATCGTCCATAAACGACTGCACGCCGTGGCTCCAGACGTCCCAGCCGTGCGGATAAGGCTCCATTCCCTCTTCATTGAATGAGTGAATGCGAATGTTTTTCTGGTACTTAAAGGTCTGAAGCAGCCAGCGCAGACGGTCACTGACCGTGGGCTGCTGTGACATGGCGCTGGCTTCAAACAACTGACGATCGCGCGGCTCATCGTAACCCATGATGATATGCAGCTCGTCCACCTGGCTACAGGCGCGCTGGATCAGATAAATATGGCCGGTATGCAGAGGGTAAAATTTGCCAAACACGCCAATGGTTTTCTCGCGACGCGGAAATTCCAACCCGAGAAAACGGTGCAGCGCCTCCAGCTTCTGCGCGCTGGGGCTTTTGATTTTCGCATTCAGCAGCTGACTGAGGTAACCCTTAGTCATACCGCTGGCATCAGATACCTGCTGTAAGGTGCAGCCCTGCTGGCGAATGGCGGTTTTAAGGTAGTCAAACGATGACATGGACTCACTCCATTATAATTCGTCAAGTATAGACAACGCGTCAGCCAGCTTCTTCACACCGTACACTTTCATATTTTCCGGTGGCTTCTTCGGCACATTCGCTATCGGCACAATGGCACGGCGGAAACCATGTTTAGCCGCCTCGGAAATACGCTCCTGGCCACTTGGCACCGGGCGGATCTCCCCCGCCAGTCCCACTTCACCAAACACCACCAGATCGTGCGGTAACGGACGGTCACGCAGACTGGAGACCATCGACAGCATCAGCGCCAGGTCGGCACTGGTTTCCGTGACTTTCACCCCGCCCACAACGTTGACGAACACGTCCTGATCGGCCATTTGCAGGCCGCCGTGACGGTGCAATACGGCCAGCAGGATCGCCAGACGGTTCTGCTCCAGCCCCACGGCTACGCGCCGGGGGTTGCCCATCATCGAGTGATCCACCAGCGCCTGAATTTCTACCAGCAGCGGACGCGTTCCTTCCCACAGCACCATCACTGAACTGCCGGAGGTGACTTCGTCACCACGGCTTAAGAAAATCGCCGATGGGTTGCTGACTTCACGCAGCCCCTGTTCGGTCATAGCAAACACGCCCAGCTCATTCACCGCACCAAAGCGATTTTTATGGCTGCGCAGGGTGCGGAAACGCGAGTCCGCATCGCCATCCAAAAGCACCGAACAGTCAATACAGTGTTCCAGCACCTTCGGGCCCGCCAGCGAGCCGTCTTTCGTCACGTGGCCCACCATTACGATGGCGACACCTTTGGTTTTGGCAAAACGAGTCAGATAGGCCGCGGTTTCACGCACCTGCGCGACGCTACCAGGAGAGGACTGGATATCGGCCATATGCATCACCTGTATCGAGTCGATCACCATCAGTTTCGGCTGCTCCTGCTCGGCGATCAGGCAGATCTGCTCGATGCTGGTTTCCGACAGCATATTCAGATTTTCAGTGGGTAATCCCAGACGATGGGCACGCATAGCGACCTGTTGCAGCGACTCTTCCCCGGTGACATACAAGGTTTTCATCCCTTCTGACAGCTTACACAGGGTTTGCAGCAGCAGGGTACTTTTCCCCGCCCCGGGGTTGCCCCCGATCAGAATCGCACTGCCCGGGACCACCCCCCCGCCCAGCACACGGTCAAACTCTTTAAAACCGGTAGAAAAACGCGGGAGTTCATCGAGGCTGATATCTGACAGTTTCTGCACGCGGCTTGGCCCGGCGCTGCCGGCGTAACCCGTCAGGCGCTCATTGCGCGCAACAACAGGCGACGCCGCCAGACGCACCTCCGTAATCGTATTCCATGCATGGCAGGCGCTACATTGGCCCTGCCAGCGAGGATAATCTGCGCCGCATTCGTTACAGACAAAGGCGCGCTTTACCGCTTTGGCCAAATCTACCCCTTAACGCTCTTCGTGGATCAGGCTGCCGCTGAGAATACAGAAGACGCCCATCAGGTCAGCATGACGAATAATCACTTCGGTCTGCTCGTTCACTTTCGGTTTGGCATGATAAGCGATGCCCAGCGCCGAGGCTTTGATCATCGGCAGATCATTGGCACCATCGCCGACGGCCACCGTCTGCTCCGGGGCAATATCAAACCGGGCAGCCAGCTTATGCAACGTATCCGCCTTATATTGTGCATCGACGATATCGCCCAGCACTTCTCCGGTCAGCTTGCCATCGCGGATTTCCAGCACGTTGGCGGCAATCGCCGACAGGTGCAGCGTATCGCGCAGGTATTCAGCAAAGTAGGTGAACCCCCCGGACGCAATCGCCACATGCCAGCCCAGCGCCTGCAGCTTAGCGACCAGCGAGGTCAGGCCCGGCATCAGCGGTAACTGGTCACGTACGGTTTTCAGAATATTGGCATCGGCATCCTTCAACGTGGCCACGCGCTGGCGCAGGCTGGCTGCGAAGTCCAGTTCACCGCGCATCGCACGCTCGGTGACTTCCGCCACCTGATCGCCGCTGCCCGCCAGTTTGGCGATCTCGTCGATGCATTCGATTTCAATCGCCGTGGAGTCCATATCCATCACCAGCAGGCCTGGCGTTTTCAGATGGGGAATGCGCCCTAACGGAGCAACATCCATGCCTGCCTCATGGGCCAGCTTCATCGCACGCGGCGTCAGGGAACCGGCCAGACGTACCACCTGATAATCTTCCACCACCCAGGCACTGACGATCACCATCGCTGCACCTAACTGGCGCTGATATTCTGTCAGTCGGGCCTTATCGAGTTGGCGCCCATACAGCAACCAGCCGGTACGGCCAGCACGGTAATCCAACGGCATCACTTCATCACCGCTCAAAGATAGAGGTAACCCCGGCCAGAGAGAGACTTCGGCAGGCAGGTCGCACCAGGTGAGGCTATTTGGCATCACAGCTCCTGTAAGGACTTAATTATCACTATTGTTGCTCAACATAGGCAGAGCATTAAAACCACGCAAGAGGCTACCCTGTAAGCCCGCCTTCTGGCAACATAAAGCTAATGACCGGAAAGCGGTTCTTTCACCAGGATTGAAGGGTTGAGATGGCAAAAGCCAAACTGAAGTTTCGTCTTCACCGTACGGTGATCGTCCTGATTTGCCTGACACTCCTGGTCGTGCTGATGCAGGGCGCCTCCTGGTTCAGTCTGGGACACCAGATGGCGCGTTCTGAACAGGTTGAAGAGCTGGCCCATACGCTGACGCGCCAGGTCGCCTGGACGCTGACGCCGCTGATGGATAATCCGGATGATAATCATCAAAAAATTATCGATTCGCTTGACCAGATGACCTTTGAGAGCCGCATTCTTGATGCTTCGCTGTATGACAGCGAGGGAAGTTTGATCGCGCACAGCGGTGAAAACATTAACGTACGTGACCGCCTGGCACTGGATGGTCAGCGCGCCGGTAGTTACTTTAACCATCAGATTGTCCAGCCGCTGGCGAGTAAAGACGGCCCGCGCGGATTTCTGCGCGTCACGCTGGATACCCACGTACTGGTCACCGAAGCCAAGCAGGTGGATAACACCACCAATATACTGCGCTTAATGATGATTCTGGCGCTGGCTATCGGCATTATTCTCTCTCGTACCTTGCTGCGCGCTCGTCGTACCCGCTGGCAGCAGTCGCCGTTCCTGCTCACCGCAAACAATCCGGTGAAAGAGGATGATGAGGAGAGTGAAACAGACGCTGAAACAGTCGGTGGCCCTCCCGCTTCTGATACAGAAAGCAAAGCGACGTCTTCCTTATCTAACAGCAAATAAAGCTATTTCGGTGAAATAGCTTTTCGTGTTCTGTACTCCTTTTCACCTCAGTTGCATCTTAAACATTCCCGAGCGCTGATGCGTTCTGATGTCTGAAAACTAAGGAGTACAACGATGAAACGGAGCTTTATTATTGTCACAATGACCACTGCGGCCCTGTGTTTTTCTGCTGTGGTTGTTGCCGCAGACCAATCCGGGATCACCGTTTATGCGACTCAGAAAGAGTTGAAATCTCGATCGTTAAACGGTCTGGATAATTACGGTAAAACGTTTCAAATTACGCTGGAAAATACCACAGCGAAAAATATCGACTTGCAGATGTTTTGCCTGAAAGGGTATTCGCATGATGGCCGGGTATTCCCGGTTGACCGTGTTGACGATCATCTGGCGCACGGGAAATTAAAACCTCAGGGCAAAGTCACAGGTCCGGTGATTTTCTCTGCCGCGGATGACAGTGTGTTTGATATCAATCAGGTGAAGATTACGGACAAATGTCGTTAATGAAGGTCGGCTGTGCGGGGCATTTCGCGTAATTTTTTGACAGGAACGCTGATAAACGGAGGCTGGCTGAATGCCAGCCTCGCGGGAGAAATTACTCTTTATCGCCCAGTAACACAGACTCCAGTGCGATTTCAATCATCTCGCTGAAGGTGGTCTGACGCTCTGCTGCAGTGGTCTGCTCATGGGTACGGATATGGTCAGATACGGTGCAGATGGTCAGCGCTTTGGCGCCAAACTCTGCGGCCACGCCGTAGATACCGGCAGCTTCCATTTCCACACCCAGAATGCCGTACTTTTCCATCACGTCGAACATCTGTGGGTCTGGCGTATAGAACAGGTCAGCAGAGAAGATGTTGCCCACACGCGCTTTCACACCCAGCGCTTTCGCTGCATCAACCGCGTTACGGACCATGTCAAAATCAGCAATCGCTGAGAAATCGTGGTCTTTAAAACGCATGCGGTTCACTTTGGAATCGGTGCAGGCACCCATACCAATGACCACGTCACGCAGTTTCACATCGGCACGTACCGCACCGCAGGAACCCACACGGATGATTTTCTTCACGCCGAACTCGGTGATCAGCTCTTTCGCATAGATAGAGCAAGACGGGATGCCCATGCCGTGTCCCATCACAGAGATCTTACGGCCTTTGTACGTCCCGGTGTAGCCCAGCATACCGCGCACGTTGTTCACTTCCACGGCGTCCTGCAGGAAGGTTTCAGCAATGTGCTTTGCACGCAGCGGGTCGCCCGGCATCAGCACAACATCAGCGAAATCGCCCATCTCAGCGTTAATATGTGGCGTAGCCATGTTTCATCCTTATCTCAAAAAATAGAGTGTTACTTCAACCTTCAGAATAACGACTTACCGTATTCCATGGGTGAAAGACCAAAATAGTGAGCGACCGTCTGACCGATATCGGCGAAGGTATCGCGATAACCGTAATCACCCGGCTTCACGCCCGGCCCGTAAATCAGCACAGGAATATGCTCGCGGGTGTGTTCGGTGCCCGCCCAGCTTGGGTCACAGCCGTGGTCGGCGGTGAGGATCAGGATATCCCCTTCTTTCACCTGCGCCATCAGCTCCGGCAAACGGCGGTCGAACAGCTCCAGCCCACCGGCATAGCCAGGAATATCGCGGCGGTGTCCCCAGGTTGAGTCAAAATCAACAAAGTTAGTGAACACAATACTGTTGTCCGGCGCTGTTTTCATTTCAGCGACAGTGGCATCAAACAGCGCATCCAGGCCGGTCGCCTTCACCTTTTTGGTGATACCGACATGCGCATAGATATCCGCAATTTTACCCACTGAAATCACTTCACCGCCCTGCTCGTCAACCAGCTTTTTCAGAACGGTTGGTGCAGGCGGCTCTACCGCCAGGTCGTGACGGTTCCCGGTACGTTCGAAGTTGCCTGCTTTGTCGCCAATAAACGGACGCGCAATCACGCGGCCAATATTGTAACCGCCTTCTGTGAGCGCTTCACGGGCAATCTCACAAAGTTCGTAGAGGCGATCAAGGCCGAAGGTCTCTTCGTGGCAGGCAATCTGGAATACCGAGTCAGCAGAGGTATAGAAAATCGGCTTGCCGGTTTTCATATGTTCTTCGCCCAGCTGGTCGAGGATCACCGTGCCGGAAGAGTGGCAGTTGCCGAGGTAACCCGGCAAATTGGCTTTTTCCACCAGCAGATCGAGCAGCGCCTGCGGGAAGCTATTTTCCAGATCGCTGAAGTAACCCCAGTCAAACAGCACGGGCACACCGGCGATTTCCCAGTGACCTGACGGCGTGTCTTTCCCGGAGGAGAGCTCGCTGGCGTATGCGTAAGCGCCAATAATCTCGGCGTCTTTATCCAGCCCCAGTGGGAATTTACCGCTGGAGGCTTCCGCCGCTTTACCTAAACCCAGTGCCGTGAGGTTGGGCAGATGGAGTGGGCCTTTACGCCCTTTGTCTGCTTCACCCTTGAAGCACGCCTCGGCAATATGTCCGAGGGTATCCGAGCCTTTATCGCCAAACTTGTCGGCGTCTTTGCTGTACCCGATCCCAAAGGAATCAAGCACCATGATAAATGCACGTTTCATCCTGATCTCCTGCGCGATTGTCGCGATGAGCGTTAAAAAAATGCGATCAGAACAGAATACTCCTTCTCAGGATATTCTGCGATAAATAACTGGCGTTGGGGCCGGGGCAGCCTCCCCAACGGCAACGGCGCATTTTACCGCGCTGGCCGCTTCCTGCCAGCTGGCTTCATCAGACGCGTGGATCACGGCAAGCGGACGCTGACCGTCCACCGCATCACCCAGTTGCGCCACCTCGCTGAAACCTACGCTGTAATCAATACTGTCGCTGGCACGACGACGGCCGCCGCCCAGGGAGACGACCGCCATGCCAAGTGCACGGGTGTCCATGGCATTAACGATGCCAGGCCTGTCGGCAAACACCGCTTTGCTCAGCATCGGTGCAGGTAAATAACTGTCCATCCGTTCAATAAAGTCTGTCGGTCCTTTCTGTGCGGCCACCATACGGGCAAATATTTCAGCCGCACGACCATTGTCCAGCACGGCCTGAAGCTTGCTGCGCGCGTCATCCGCCGAGGTTGCCAGGCCACCGGAGAGCAGCATCTCGCTGCACAGCGCCATCGTCACTTCCAGCAGTCGCGGATTGCGGTACTCACCGGTCAGGAACTGCACCGCTTCGCGCACTTCCAGCGCATTTCCTGCACTGGATGCCAGCACCTGATTCATGTCCGTCAGCAACGCGGTGGTCTTGCATCCCGCGCCGTTCGCCACGCCAACAATCGCCTGCGCCAGCGCCTCTGATTTTTCAAACGTCGGCATAAACGCACCTGAACCCACTTTCACGTCCATCACCAGCGCATCCAGGCCTTCTGCCAGTTTTTTGGCGAGGATCGACGCCGTAATCAACGGGATCGAGTCAACTGTGGCGGTAATATCACGTGTGGCATAGAAACGTTTATCTGCCGGTGCCAGTGAGTTGGTCTGGCCAATGATCGCCACACCCACGTCTTTAATGATCTGACGGAAACGATCGTCCTGCGGGAAAATATCAAATCCAGGGATCGCCTCAAGCTTATCCAGCGTACCGCCGGTATGACCGAGGCCACGGCCAGAGATCATCGGCACATAGCCGCCACAGGCCGCGACCATTGGCCCCAGCATCAGGGAGGTCACATCGCCAACGCCCCCCGTGGAGTGTTTATCCACCACCGGGCCATTGAGATTAAGCGCTTTCCAGTTGAGTACCGAACCGGAGTCACGCATTGCCATGGTTAACGCCACGCGCTCAGGCAGCGACATATCGTGGAAGTAGATCGTCATTGCCAGTGCAGCAATCTGCCCTTCAGAGACCGTGTTATCACGCACACCATTGATAAAAAAGCGAATCTCTTCTTCGCTTAATACCTGCCCATCACGTTTTTTTCGAATAATTTCTTGTGGCAGAAACACGGTAACCCCCGGTATTAATAGCGAAAATGCTTAAACGGGTCGGGCATGCCCAACCCCTACAAAGGCCAGGCAGACCTGACCCACAGCCGTTAGTATTTGCTGTCGCTGGTTGCGCCTGAGAAGCCCGCCGCATTTAACAGGCTGGCCAGCAGACTGGAAGCACCAAAACGGAAATGACGGGCATCGGCCCAGTCGCTACCCAGAATGTCATCAGCCAGTTTCAGATACAGTGCAGCATCATCGGCGGTGCGTACGCCACCGGCAGGCTTGAAGCCGACCTGCTGCTTCACCCCTTTTTCGGCAATAACACGCATCATGATTTCCGCCACAGCAGGAGTGGCGTTAACCGGCACTTTCCCCGTTGAGGTTTTGATAAAGTCAGCGCCCGCATCGATGGCAATTTCGGAAGCTTTACGGATCAGCGCTTCCTCTTTCAGCTCACCCGTTTCAATAATCACTTTTAACAGCACGTTGGCGTCTGAACACGCCTTTTTACAGGCTTTTACCAGTTCAAAGCCGACCGTTTCGTTACCCGCAATCAGTGCGCGGTACGGGAATACCACATCCACTTCATCCGCACCGTAGGCGATCGCTGCACGGGTTTCCGCCAGCGCAATATCAATATCATCGTTGCCGTGCGGGAAGTTGGTCACCGTCGCGATGCGAATATCTGGGGTCCCCTGCTCACGCAATGTCTTGCGGGCAATCGGAATAAAACGCGGGTAGATACAGATGGCTGCCGTGTTACCGCCCGGAGATTTAGCCTGATGACATAACGCGATCACTTTAGCGTCAGTATCATCCTCATTGAGCGTGGTTAAATCCATCAGTTGCAGCGCACGCAGCGCCTGAGTTTTCACATCGGACATCATTCTCTCCAGACAGGTTTTATGAGGGCGGGGTCGACATATTCTCAACCCACGACGCCCTGTAATGTTAAAATTATAACAGTCAGTATTAGACTATTTTGTGGGTGATTTCACAATAAAAGGATTCTTGTTTCATCATTTCTGTAAGAAACTTGAAGCCCATCACACCAATAGGCGCCATGGAGGCAAGTGACGGCGCTCAGCGACATCATAAGGAAATGTTATAATTATAACATTCTGTTTTTCGTTATGTGGCAGGATAAAAGTATCGTCAGCTCACACGCCAAATAGCGTACGGGTGTTTTCTCGCAGAGTATCAGCAATATGTTGCGGGGATTCGGGCCGGAGTGCACACAACGTTTCCCAGACGTCCCTGACCCGCTCCGGGCGGTTGGGCTGCCCCTGAAATCCCTGTAAGGGCATGTCGGGTGCATCCGTTTCCAGCAGCAGCGAGGTCAGCGGCAGCCGGGAAAGTGTCTGCCGGGTTTTACTGGCGCGTTCATAGGTGATGGTACCGCCCACGCCAATTGCGTAGCCCGCACGGATAAAGGCCAGCGCCTGCTGTTCGCTGCCGGCAAAACCATGTACCACACCGCAACGCGGCAGGTTGATACGGCGCAGATGCATCGCCAGCTTGTCATGAGTGCGACGTGAATGCAGGATCACCGGCAGGTCGTAATCACGCGCCAGCCTTAGCTGCGCATCCAGCAGCGCCTGCTGTCGTTCGAACTGTGAATTGTCGATGTAGAGATCGAGGCCAATTTCCCCGATCGCCACCAGCTTAGGGTGGCGCCGTTGCAGATGCTGCTCCAGCGCCTGCAGATCTTCAGACCGATGTTCGGCAATCGCCATCGGATGCACGCCAAGCGCGGCATAAACCGCATCATGACGCTCTGCCAGCGCAATCACTCCGTCAAAGCGCTCAGCGGAGACGCCAACAGCAATCATTCGCTCCACGCCTGCGGCAGCGGCCTGCTGCAGGCTGGCCGCTTCATCGCCAACGAACGGCGGAAAATCAAAATGGCAGTGAGTGTCTACAAAGCGCAGCGTCATGCCAGCGATCCTTTATCAAAATCTTCATCATTGCCCGGCACCGGAGCGAGAATAATCCCCTGATGCTGCGGTTCATTGGCTACGGGCAGCAATGGTACCACCGGGCGCCGGGTAAGACGGTTGCCGTCGTTTAGCCACTGACCGAGCGTGGCAAGAAAATAACGTCCACAGCGGCGGCCAAGGTGATAATCCTGGTTGAGCGCAGCAATCCGACTGCCGAGCGCGTTGCTGGCCAGCGGGCGCGGTGGGTAGATTTCAATAATGCGCAGTGAGTCCGGCGGGTTGTCGATAAAGCGCTGGATCTCGCGATAGCTCTCTTCATGCACCTGCAAAATGTTGATCAGTGGTTGCAGTGCGCCCTCACTCAGCCAGCGTTCAACGCGTTTCAACCACAAAGGAGTATAGGTCATCTGCGAGGGCACCGTGCGGATCACCACAATGGTTTCCGCCCCGCGCCGTGCGGCTTCGCGCACCGGGATGGCATCGCGGATGCCGCCATCAAGATAGCTGACGCCGGAGAGATCAACACCCGGCCGGTAAAAACCCGGAATGGCGCTGGAAGCCTTGATAATGTCATGCCAGGTATCGGCGGTCGGTGAAAAATAATCCGGCGTATAGTCGTCGCTTCGACAGGCGCACATATAGAATTCCCGCCCGCTGGAGAACAGCTTCTCTCCGGCATCAACGGCCAGTGGAAATTCCTGGCGAGTGATATCGATCAGCCAGTCGAGATCGATCAAATGCCCCCCACGCACAAAGCGCAGCGGATCGAAAAACTGTTTACGGGTGGTGTAACGGGTGATGACGCGGCGAGCGTATCCCGGCTGGGCGCAGACAAAGGCAGACAAATTTTGTGCACCGGCAGAAGTGCCGAGCATCAGATCAAAGGGGTTGAAGCGAGCCTGCTGGAAAGCGTCGAGGACACCGGCGGTGAAAATACCGCGCTGCCCACCGCCTTCGCATACCAGGGCAAGTTTACCTGGCCGGAAGGGGGTTAACGCCAGTGGCTCAATATTGCCAAGGGTTATCGGAATGCGTGTGCCCAAGCCAGGTATCCTCTCGAGGTAAAGAGAAAGAGGATACCTGTTCTTGGTCAGGTGCGTGAGGCGCTTATTGCTTATTCAGCGACTCAGGCCAGGGACTAAAGTTTTTTACGCCCGGTAAACAGGCTGACAAGGAAAATAATAATACCGACGAAAAACACAATCTTAGCTGCGCCTGTAGCCGCACCCACTAAATTACCGAAGCCCAGGACTGCGGCAATCAGCGCAATGATCAGAAAAATAATACCCCATCGAAACATATGTCTCTCCTTACCAGTAGTGAAGTCTAACTATTTTTTATCATTCACCTCTCCTGCCAGGCAGGGGGAATGTTTGTTCTGTGCAGATGAATCAACTGGCGGCCCCGGTAAACCAGGGCCGCTGGTTTATCACGATTTAACGGTCAAATCGTTTTTAACGCTCTTAACACCTTCAATCGCTTTGGCAATGCCTTCAGCGCGTTCAGACTGCGCCTGCGTTTTCACCGTACCGGAAAGCTGTACCACACCATTGGTGGTTTCCACTTTCACATTGCGCGAAGGAACGATGTCATCAGCTAACAGTTTAGCTTTAATTTCGCTGGTCGTTGCTGCATCACCGGCATAGCCGCTAACTGTCTGTTTTGTGCCGTCTTTTACGTGCAGTTTGTCACTAACGGATTTCACACCTTCCACTTTCTTCGCAGCGGCAACGGCCAGTTCAGCCTGCTCCTGCGAGGTCACGAAACCGTTAAGTGTCACCACACCACTGTGTGTTTCAACGGAGATATCGGTGCTTTTGATCGCATCGTTATCCACCAATGCGGCTTTTACCTTAGCGGTAACGCCACTGTCATCCATGTAGCCACCGACTTTTTTCATAGAGCTATCGATTTTCGAACCCGCGCTATCAGCCGTAGACTCTGTTTTATTCATCAAGGTGCCTTCTGCCAGAGCAGAACCGCTTACCAGAGCAGAACCTACCACTAACGCCATCAGGGTTTTTGTCATCTTAGTCTTCATCATCGATTCGTTCCTTTTGTCTTTTACCACTCACAACGGTGAGCTTTTCAGTCACAAACGGCGTGACTGTAGTTGTCGGCAATTCATGCTGCTTTTGCCATTGAACGTTGCAGCCATCGCGCCGCATATTTTTCGTCCTGTAGACATGAATATAGTCGGTAATGAGGATTTCACCGGGAATGGTGGTTGATTTGATGGATAAAGAAGCAAAAAAGAGGGGTTTTAGGAGGAGTCTGTAACTATTATTCAGGGCGGACCGGGAAACAAGGTCCGCCCCTCTGCGGGATTAATGCTCGCGGGTTTTGCGGAACACCACGTCAGGATAACGCTCCTGGGTAATATTCAGGTTCACCATGGTCGGTGCGATATAAGTGAGGTTGTCACCGCCATCAAGCGCCAGGTTGACCTCATTTTTACGCTGGAATTCATCAAACTTCTTCGCGTCACTGCACTCCACCCAGCGGGCGGTAGAGACGTTGATCGCTTCGTAGATCGCTTCCACGTTGTATTCGCTTTTCAGACGCGCAACGACCACATCGAACTGCAATACCCCGACAGCGCCAACGATCAGATCGTTGTTGTGCACCGGGCGGAACACCTGCACGGCTCCCTCTTCTGACAGCTGTACCAGCCCTTTCAGCAGCTGTTTCTGCTTCAGCGGGTCGCGCAGACGAATACGACGGAACAGTTCCGGGGCGAAGTTCGGAATACCGGTGAACTTCATGTTCTCGCCCTGGGTAAAGGTATCGCCAATCTGGATGGTACCGTGGTTATGCAGGCCGATAATATCGCCCGGATACGCTTCTTCAACGTGCGAACGGTCACCCGCCATAAACGTCAGCGCATCGGCAATCACCACATCTTTCCCGGTACGGACCTGACGCAGTTTCATGCCTTTTTCATATTTACCGGACACCACGCGCATAAAGGCCACGCGGTCACGGTGTTTCGGGTCCATATTGGCCTGGATCTTAAACACGAAGCCGGTAAATTTCTCGTCCGTGGCGCTGACGGTACGCACGTCAGTGTCACGCGGCATCGGTGAGGGTGCCCACTCCACCAGCCCATCCAGCATATGGTCAACGCCGAAGTTACCCAACGCCGTACCAAAGAATACCGGGCTTAGTTTACCTGCCAGGAAGGCATCGCGGTCGAACTCATGCGAAGCCCCCTGCACCAGCTCCAGCTCATCACGCAGCTGTGCCGCCAGGTCTTCACCAATCGCCGCGTCCAGCTCCGGATTATCCAGCCCTTTGACGATGCGCACTTCCTGAATGGTATGGCCCTTACCGCTCTGATAAAGGTAGATTTCATCTTTGTACAGGTGGTAAACGCCCTTGAACAGTTTGCCACAGCCGATAGGCCAGGTGATTGGCGCACAGGCGATTTTCAGCTCGCTCTCAACTTCGTCCATCACTTCCATCGGGTCGCGGATGTCACGGTCAAGTTTGTTCATAAACGTCAGGATCGGCGTATCACGCAAACGGGTGACTTCCATCAGTTTACGGGTACGATCTTCAACGCCTTTTGCGGTGTCAATCACCATCAGACAGCAGTCAACCGCCGTCAGCGTACGGTAGGTATCTTCGGAGAAGTCTTCGTGCCCTGGGGTGTCCAGCAGGTTGACCAGGCTACCGCGATAAGGGAACTGCATCACCGAGGTGGTGATCGAGATCCCACGCTGTTTTTCCATCTCCATCCAGTCAGATTTTGCATGCTGGTTAGAGCCACGGCCTTTTACCGTACCGGCGGTCTGAATAGCCTGTCCGAACAGCAGCACTTTTTCAGTGATGGTGGTTTTACCGGCATCCGGGTGAGAAATGATGGCAAAAGTGCGGCGACGAGCCACCTCTTGCATAAACGGTGCATTTGACATGAAGCTTCTTCTGGTTTGGCGCTGTGCCAGTGCACGGCAGAGCCCGTGCGACGGTTTTCACAGCCGATTAATCAATAATGGTCGGCATTTTCGCCTATCCCGGCGTCAGACACAATGACTGACCGGCGCTTATTCAACCGAAAGCGTGCGCGCAGGCTTACTGCTCTTCAGCACGGCCTGTGCAATGCCGCCCGTTCTGCGTCGCACTCGGCCCGGCAGCAGCAGCCCTCAAGGTGATCGTTCACCAGCCCCAGCGCCTGCATTAGCGAGTAAGTGGTCACTGGCCCCACCCACGTCCAGCCCCGTTTTTTCAGCGCTTTCGACATCGCTATCGCTTCCGGTGAGGTGTTTTGCGTGTGCCAGTAATGCAGGTCAATGCGCTGTGGGCGATCGGCTGCTGTCGGTTCAAACTGCCAGAACCAGGCGGCCAGTGACCCTGCTTCTGCCACCAGTTTCTGCGCACAGCGGGCGTTGTTAATCGCGGAGAGGATCTTGGCGCGGTTTCTGACAATGCTTTTATCTGCCATCAGTCGCGTCACATCCTGCTCGTCATACTGCGCCACGAGAGAGAAATCGAAACCGTCGAACGCACGGCGAAAGTTTTCGCGCTTGTTATAAATCATCTGCCACGACATGCCAGAGTGAAAACTTTCCAGGCAGACTTTTTCAAACAGCAGGCGATCGCTCACTACAGGCCTGCCCCATTCGCGATCATGATAGTCAGGCATTGTCGCCTGCCAGGCGCAGCAGCGCCGTCCATCCTGGGTTGTTATCAGCCCCTCCTGCTCAAGATGCGCGTTGTCAGATGCCGCCATTTTTCCTCTCCTTTTGATCAAAAGTGCTCATTGAGGATAAACCTGGGGTTGCAGAGAATGCTATATGTGAACTGTATTTATCGGCATGGTCCATACTTTCAGACCATCGCGATCCCGTTCCCCTAAGAAAGGACCATTACTGCTATGAGTAACAACGACTATCAACCAGCCAAAGTCTGGAGCGAGAATAAAGGTCTGGGTGGCACCTGGGGCAGCATTAACCGCCCAACCGCAGGTGCACGTTCTGAAGCCAGCCTGCCCGTCGGGAAACACCCGTTGCAGCTCTACTCCATGGGCACACCAAACGGCCAGAAAGTGACCATTCTGCTGGAAGAGTTGCTGGCGCTGAACGTGCAGGGCGCGGAGTATGACGCGCATCTGATCCGCATTGGTGAAAGTGAGCAGTTCACGTCCGGTTTTGTTGCGGTTAACCCGAATTCGAAAATCCCGGCGCTGCTCGACACCACCACGGTTCCGGGCACTCGCGTGTTTGAATCTGGCGCGATCCTGCTGTATCTGGCGGAGAAATTCGGGCATTTCCTGCCCAAGGATGCGGCAGGACGTACTGAAGTGCTGAACTGGTTATTCTGGCTACAGGGCGCGGCGCCTTATCTTGGTGGCGGCTTCGGGCATTTCTATCATTATGCCCCGGTCAAAATTGAATACGCCATTGACCGCTTCACGATGGAGGCCAAGCGTCAGCTCGACCTGCTGGATAAGCAACTGGCAGAGCATCGCTACATTGCCGGAAACGAATACAGCATTGCCGATATCGCGATCTGGCCGTGGTATGGCGCACTGGTGCAGGGATTGATGTATGAAGCCGCAGAGTTTATTGATGCCGCCTCTTACAAAAATCTGGTGCGCTGGACCGAAGAAGTCGCACAGCGCCCGGCCGTCAAACGTGGCCGCATTGTCAACCGGACATGGGGCGCGCCGGAAGAGCAGTTGCCTGAACGTCACGACGCATCAGATTTCGACAAACTGGGGCTGTAAAACACCTGACCGGGCAAGGTGAAGGGGCGGATCTTCTTTTTCGGTCCGCCCGTTACACTAATTTATCCTGGAGTTCTTTCAGCGATGTGACCTGCCAGGTCGGGTTGATCCCTTCCGGCTGCGCCCGACCTTCGGCATTCAGCCAGCAGGTGGCCAGACCCGCATTAATCCCCCCCAGAATATCTGAATCCGGGTTATCCCCGACCATCAACACCCGCTCACGCGCAGGATTGCCCATGCGGGTCAGCGCATAATCAAAGATCGCCGGATGCGGCTTGGCATAGCCCACCTGCTCAGAAATCACCAGCAGATCAAACACGCCCAGGAAGCCGGTACGTTCCAGACGCGCCTGTTGAAGGGCCGTAAAGCCGTTGGTGATGATGCCCATTTTCACCCTGCCCTTCAGCGCATTCAGCAGGTCGACGGCACCGACCAGCGGCGTGCAAATCTCAGCCATTGCGCTCAAAAAGCCACTGTTCAGGTCCTGAGCGGTGACATCCAGCTTCGCGGCCCAGCTCTCAAAACGCTGGTGCTGTAACTGCAAGGAGCTGATCGCCCCGTTCTGATAATCCACCCACAGCGGCTTATTAATCGCCTGATAATCATCGTAATCGGCACGACTAAACTGCACGTCATACTGCTGAAACAGACGCTGCAAACCGGCAAACGCATCGAAGTGGAATAACGTGTCGTCAGCGTCGAATAAAATCCAGTCCCAGTCTTTTAGCATCAGTGAGGTTCCCTGTTAAATAGTTAAAGCCATCATGATCGCGTCTTCTTTACCGTCTATCGTCGGATAATAGTTGCGGCGTATCGAGACTTCATTGAAATCCAGCTGCTCATAAAGCGCGATAGCCGCCGTGTTAGACGCGCGCACCTCCAGCCACAGCGTTAGCACGCCGCGCTGTTCCAGCTCGCTAATCAGATGCTGTAATAGCTGGCGCCCGAGGCCGCGGCGCTGAAACGCCGGATCAACGGCCAGGTTAAACAGCGTAGCTTCATCCAGCACGACCTGCGTAATGGCAAAGGCGGCCAGCACGCCGTCCACCTCCAGGCGGAAGTTCAGGTAACGTTCGCCCTGATTGCTGGAGAAGGTTTTTTCCGACCAGGGAAAAGCGTGGCTGCGCTGCTCAATGGCAAACGCCTGTTCAAGATCGTTCGGGGTGAGTAAAGAAATCTGATTCATGTTGGCAAATCTGCAGCCAGAGCGCCCGTTTGGCGTCGGCATTGTGATAAAGCTCCGCCAGCAAAGGCGAAGCCAGTTGGGTTCCGGCCAGTGGCACCGGAGCATCGAGCCCTAAACACCAGCTGGCACAGCGGGCGTCATCCGGCAGCATCATAAGTTGGTCAGGGGTAAATATCTGCACCTGCGGCTCATGCAGGTTCAGTGCGCGCAGAACGTCCATCACTAACGGATCGTTCAGCACCGGGGGCGTTTCTGCCACAATCACCAGGCGAATTTCTGCGGGCAAGGTCACCGCAATTTCCCCCTGCAAGGCACGCGGACGCCGCAGCGTATACTGCGTTATGCCCATTTGCTGTAATAACCAGTCACGTCTGGAAGACATCTTTTTTTCCTGTCTGGTCGCCTGATTGCGTCGCCATGCTAGCAAATTCGTCGAAACTGCGCCAACAAACGACTATAATCGCCGCTCTGATTTATAAGGAGCCATCGATGTCCGCATTTACCCCGGCCAGTGAAGTGATACTGCGCCATAGTGATGAGTTTACTGAACGCCGCGTGCTGTTTGCTGGTGACCTGCAGGATGACCTGCCCGCCCAGTTGGAAACGGCACTGAGCCGGGTACATACCCAGCAATACCATCACTGGCAGATCCTCAGCCGTGCCCTTGGGGAAAGCGCCCATTATGGCCTGGTTGCCACCGCTGAGGTGGTCGCCGACTGCGACACTCTGGTCTATTACTGGCCAAAGAACAAACCAGAAGCACAGTTCCAGTTACAGAATCTGCTGTCACTGCTGCCCGTGGGCTGCGATATTTTCGTTATCGGCGAAAACCGCAGCGGCGTTCGCAGTGCGGAGCAGATGCTGGAAGGCTGGGCAACGGTCACTAAGATCGACAGCGCCCGTCGCTGTGGTCTCTATCATGGCCGCCTGGACAAGCAACCGACCTTCGACGTTGACAGTTTCTGGGATGAATACCCGCTCGGCGATCTCACGATTAAAACGTTGCCTGGCGTGTTCAGCCGCGATGCACTGGATATCGGCAGCCAGCTGCTGCTCTCCACCCTCAAGCCGCACACCAAAGGCAAAGTGCTGGATATGGGCTGCGGCGCGGGGGTGATTGCTGCCCTGCTGGCCAGTCACTCGCCGAAAGTGCGCCTGACATTGACCGATGTGAATGCGGCGGCGATTGAAGCCAGTAAAGCCACGCTGGCGGCGAACCAGTTGGAAGGGGAAGTGTTCGCCAGTAATGTCTACTCCGACATCCCGGGCCGCTTTGACATGATCCTCTCCAACCCACCGTTCCATGACGGCGTGCAGACCAGTCTGGATGCTGCACAGACGCTGATCCGGGGGGCCATCACTCACCTTAACACTGGCGGTGAGCTTAGGATCGTGGCGAACGCCTTCCTGCCTTACCCGCAGGTGCTGGACGAAACCTTTGGCAGCCATGAAGTACTGTTGCAGAACGGACGCTTCAAGGTTTATCGTGCCGTGAAAGGCCGTCCACCGAAGAAATAACTCTCTGTAACGTGTCGAATGATGGCACCGGGCGAGGCTTGCCTCGCCCCTGGGATTTCAACTCAAAATCCGTAGGGGTCAGGAGCGCCTGAGCCGCTTCCGTTGGTTTTCCAGGCGATTGTTTCGACAATAAGAAATAACTGTTGACGT
>Ga0308168_1000743_pt1 | contig 35651 bp, 31 predicted proteins | sample PhyCR2_FD_202133 | JGI IMG/M metagenome (GOLD analysis project Ga0308168, IMG submission 202133) | Phyllosphere microbial communities from UC Gill Tract Community Farm, Albany, California, United States - DLSLRC.R2 | ecosystem: Host-associated > Plants > Phyllosphere > Unclassified | place: USA...
GCATTGGAACCACCTGATCCCTTCCCGAACTCAGTAGTGAAACGATGCATCGCCGATGGTAGTGTGGGGTTTCCCCATGTGAGAGTAGGTCATCGCCAAGATTCATTTCGCAAAACCCCTATCTGCGTATGCAGGTAGGGGTTTTGTCTTTTCCGTGGTCAGACCTCTAGAATAGAGCCGATCCCACCACCCAGACCCTACTCCATGCCCAGACCCGCCACCTCCGAATCGCTGGCACAACGCCCCCTGCAAGGGCTGGTCGCCTGCCATGAGTGTGACCTGTTGATGGAGAAGCCTGTCCTGGCGCCTGGCGAGAAGGCCCATTGTCCACGGTGCGGCTACGAGCTCTATGCCCACCGTCCCAATGTGGTCAACCGCAGCCTGGCCCTGGTGCTCACGGCGCTCCTGCTCTACATACCGGCCAACTTCCTGCCCATCATGAAACTCCACGTGCTGGGGCAAAGCTCGGCCGACACCGTCTGGAACGGCGTGCTCGGTCTGTATGGCGCCGACATGATCGGGATCTCGATCGTGGTCTTCCTGTGCAGCATGGCCATTCCCTTGGCGAAGCTGCTGTGTCAGCTAGCCGTGCTGTTGAGCATCCGGCTGAACGTCGCACGCGGTCACGGCCTGCTCTGCTATCGCCTCTACCATCACCTGCGCGACTGGGGCATGCTGGAGGTCTATTTCATGGGCGTGCTGGTGGCGGTGGTGAAGCTGGTCGACATGGCCGAAGTTACCGTCGGCTTCGGCCTGTTCTGTTTCATTGGCCTGTTGTTGGTTCAAGTATGGCTGGAGGTGGTGATGTCGCCCCACCAGATCTGGACGGCCCTGTCGGGAGAAGATGAACATGCGGGCGATTGATGCAGGCATCCTGGTCTGCAATGAATGCCACGAACTCAATCCTCGTGATGACGATGACCCGAAACCATTCTGTTCGCGGTGCGGTGCCTCGCTGCATGCCCGTCGACCCAACAGCATCGTGCGTACCTGGGCCTTGCTGATCACGGCGATGATTCTCTACATCCCGGCGAACGTGCTGCCGATCATGACGGTGAGCACGCTGGGGCAGGGCAGCCCGGACACCATCATGTCCGGTGTCATCACGCTCATGCAGCACGGGATGATTCCGATCGCGGCCGTGGTGTTCACCGCCAGTATCCTGGTACCGACCTTCAAGCTCGTGGGCATCGCCCTGCTGCTGTACTCGATCCAGCGTCATCAGCCACTGTCGGCCCGGCAGCGCATCATCATGTACCGCTTCATCGAATTCATCGGACGCTGGTCGATGCTGGACATCTTCGTCATTGCCATTCTGGTGGCCGTGGTGAATTTCGGCCGTATCGCCAATGTCGAACCCAACCTGGGCGCCGTCGCGTTTGCTGCGGTGGTGATCCTGACCATGTTTGCAGCCTTGACCTTCGATCCTCGGCTGATCTGGGACAACACGGAGTCGGACGACGACAATGACTGATTTGCCTAAGGCCAAGACTCGGCCTGCTTCCAACTGGTCGGCCATCTGGATCCTGCCCCTGATCGCTCTGGCGATCGGTGGCTGGCTGGCCTGGCAGGCCTACAGCCAGGCCGGTGTCCGCATCCAGGTGCGTTTCCAGACCGGTGAGGGGATCGTCGCCAACAAGACCGAGGTGTTCTACAAGGGCATGTCGGTCGGCAAGGTCGATTCGCTCGAGCTCGATACCGAGGGCCAGAACACCGGTGTCGTGGCGACCATCGAGATGAACAAGGAGGCCGAAGGGCACCTCACCACCGGCACACGCTTCTGGCTGGTCAAGCCCAGCGTCAGCCTGGCGGGCATCACCGGTCTCGAGACCCTGGTGTCCGGCAACTACATCGCGATCAGCCCTGGCGAGGGGGAGCCGACCAAGCGCTTCACGGCGCTCGCCAAGGCGCCGCCCTTGTCCGACGACGAGCCTGGCCTGCACCTGACCTTGAAGGCCGATCGACTCGGTTCACTGAACCGCGACAGCCCCGTGTTCTACAAGCAGATTCAGGTGGGCCGCGTGAAGAGCTACAAGCTCTCCGAGGATCAGGACACCGTCGAGGTGAAGGTCTTCATCGCGCCCGCTTATGCCAACCTGGTGCGCAAGCACACGCGCTTCTGGAACGCCAGCGGCATCAGCATCGACGCCAACCTGTCCGGGGTCAAGGTGCGCAGCGAGTCGCTGGCCAGCATCGTCGCCGGCGGCATCGCCTTCGCCACGCCCGAACATCGCAAGGACAGCCCGCCCACCGACCCCAGCCTGCCGTTCCGGCTCTATGACGACTATGACGCTGCCCAGGCGGGCATTCGCATCAAGCTCAAGCTGAACGACTACGAAGGCCTCCAGGCAGGCCGTACGCCCGTGATGTACAAAGGCATCCAGATCGGCTCGCTGAAGGCGTTGCGCATGGAGGACAACCTCACCAGCGCGACGGCCGACCTGACGCTGGATCCGTTGGCCGAGGACTACCTGGTGGAGGGTACCCAGTTCTGGGTGGTCAAGCCGTCGATCTCCCTGGCGGGCATTACCGGCATCGAGGCCCTGGTCAAAGGCAACTACATTTCCTTCCGACCGGGTGAGAAGGGCGCCAAGCCCATGCGCGAGTTCGAGGCGCGTGCCAAGGCGCCTCCTTTGGACCTGCGCGCCCCTGGGCTGCACCTGGTGCTGTTCGCCGATGCCCTGGGTTCGCTGGATGTCGGCAGCCCGGTCACCTACCGCCAGGTCAAGGTCGGCAGTGTGCAGAGCTACCAGTTCGCCAAGAACAGCAACCGCATTCTGATCGGTGTGCACATCGAGAAGGAGTACGCCAACCTGGTCAACGGCTCGACCCGCTTCTGGAACGCCAGCGGCATCACGCTCACTGGCGGCCTGTCGGGCATCAAGATCAAGAGCGAGTCGCTGCAGAGCCTGATGGCCGGCGGCATCGCCTTCGATACGCCAAAGGCCAACGTGCCGCTCAAGCGGCATATCCCGCGCTTCCGGCTGCTCGAGAGTGAAGAGGCGGCCAACCGCAGTGGATCGCTGATCACCATCCGGGTCGACCGGGCCGACGGGCTCAAGCCAGGCGCCGCGATTCGCTACAAGGGGTTGGACGTCGGCAGTGTCGAGAGCGTGGACTTCACCAAGGACATGCAGGCGGTGCTGCTCAAGGCGCGCATCACCCAGGGGGCCGATCGCATCGCCCGGGCGGGGACGCAGTTCTGGGTGGTCAAGCCGGCCCTTGGCCTGGTGCGCACCGAGAACCTCGAGACCCTGGTCACCGGGCAGTACCTGGAGGTATTGCCGGCCACCAAGGACCGGGGCGCACAGCAGGACTTCATCGCCCTGGCCCAGGCACCTGAATCACGCGAGCCCGAACCCGGTCTGCCGATCACCTTGAGTGCGGCACGCAAAGGTTCGATCAAGCCGGGCGTGCCGGTCACCTACCGTGAAGTGCCGGTGGGCAAGGTCACCGGGTTCGAGCTGGGCCCGACCGCCGATCGCGTCCTGATCCACGTGCTGATCGAACCGCGCTACGCCTCGCTGGTGCACACGGGCAGTCGGTTCTGGAACAGCAGCGGCTTCGGCTTCGACTTCGGCTTGATCAAGGGCGCGACCATCCGCACCGAGTCCTTGCAGACCCTGATCGATGGCGGCGTCGCGTTCGCCACGCCCGAAGGCGAGCAGATGGGCAGCCAGGCACGCCCTCGTCAGACCTTCGCGCTGTTCGAGGAGCCTCAGGACGAATGGCTCAACTGGGCGCCGAAGATTCGGGTCGCCCAGTGATCGATACCTGCGCCGTGATGAATGCATCCCGGCGCAGGTCAGGGTGCTGACCGCTGCAGGTGTAGTCGACTTGAATGTCCGACTCTTCCCCCGATAGCCTGGCCGAAGTTTGGTGCAGGCAATAAAAAACCGACCCTGAGGTCGGTTTTTGAACACGCGTATCGCTTAGGCTGCGGTCTTCAGCGCCTTGATGTGCGCGTTCAGACGGCCTTTGTGGCGAGCAGCCTTGTTCTTGTGGATGATGCCTTTGTCGGCCATACGGTCGATTACAGGCACAGCCAGGGTGTAGGCGGCTTGCGCTTTGTCAGCGTCTTTGGCGTCGATGGCCTTGACTACATTCTTGATGTAGGTACGGACCATGGAACGCAGGCTGGCGTTGTGGCTGCGACGCTTCTCAGCCTGTTTTGCACGTTTCTTGGCGGAAGGTGAGTTGGCCACCGTCGAGCTCCTCGAAAGACTTTAGGTAAATAGCAAACAAATAAGGCCGCGAATCATGCCGATCAGTAGAACGGATGTCAAGGCCGACTGCAGGGTTCCGCCGAATGGCACGGCATGTAGGAGGAAGATTCCTTTCTACGCCGCGATCTGTAAACTCGGTGGCTTTGATTCCCCTGCAAAAGCGCGCGGGAGTATCGCACATCCAGGCGTTGACTGGCAGCGCCCCTTGCCCCTGGCGTGAAATATTTTCGATGAATCTGCTCAAATCCCTGGCGGCCGTCAGCTCCATCACCATGATTTCACGGGTGCTGGGCTTCGTCCGCGACACTATCCTGGCCCGTATCTTTGGTGCAGGCGTGGCCACCGATGCGTTCTTCATCGCCTTCAAGCTGCCCAACCTGCTGCGCCGGATCTTTGCCGAAGGGGCGTTCTCCCAGGCCTTCGTGCCGATCCTCGCCGAGTACAAGACCCAGCAGGGCGAGGAGGCCACGCGGACCTTCGTGGCCTACGTCAGCGGCCTGCTCACCCTGGTGCTGGCCCTGGTCACGGCCGTGGGCATCCTGGCCGCGCCGTTCGTGGTCTGGATCACCGCGCCCGGGTTCGTCGACAATGCCGAGAAGTACCAACTGACCACCGACCTGCTGCGTGTGACCTTTCCTTATATATTGTTGATCTCGCTGTCTTCCCTGGTCGGTGCCATCCTCAATACCTGGAACCGCTTCTCGGTGCCGGCCTTCACGCCGACGCTGCTCAACGTCGCCATGATCGGCTTCGCCCTGTTCCTCACCCCTTACTTCGATCCGCCCATCATGGCCCTGGCCTGGGGGGTGCTAGCCGGCGGTCTGGCGCAGTTGCTGTACCAGCTTCCCGCCCTGAAGAAGATCGGCATGCTGGTGCTGCCGCGCCTGAACGTGCGCGACGCCGGTGTCTGGCGGGTGCTCAAGCAGATGCTGCCGGCGATACTCGGGGTGTCGGTCAGCCAGGTGTCGCTGATCATCAATACCATCTTCGCCTCATTCCTGGTGGCCGGTTCGGTGTCATGGATGTACTACGCCGACCGGCTGATGGAGCTGCCATCGGGCGTGCTTGGCGTGGCACTGGGCACCATCCTGCTGCCCACCCTGGCCCGCACCTACGCCAACCGTGACCGTCACGAGTATTCGCGCATCCTCGACTGGGGCCTGCGGCTGTGCTTCCTGCTGGTGCTGCCCTGCACGCTGGGCCTGTCGCTGCTGGCCGAGCCCCTGACCGTGGCGCTGTTCCAATACGGCAAGTTCGGCGCCCATGACGCCGCCATGACCCAGCAGGCGCTGATCGCCTACTCGGTCGGTCTGCTGGCGATCATCCTGATCAAGGTGCTGGCGCCCGGCTTCTATGCCCAGCAGAACATTCGCACGCCGGTGAAGATCGCCCTCTTCACGCTGGTCGCCACGCAAGTGTTCAACCTGATCCTGATCGGTCCGTTGCAGCATGCGGGCCTGGCGCTGGCCATCAGCCTGGGCGCCTGCCTCAATGCCGGTCTGCTGTACTGGAAGCTGCGCAGCCAGCAGCTGTTCCAGCCGCAGCCCGGCTGGACGACGTTCCTGCTCAAGCTGGTCCTGGCCGTCGGGTTGATGGCCGCGGTGCTGATGGCCGGCCTGCACTGGATGCCGGCGTGGGAAGAGGGCAACATGGCCATGCGGCTGCTACGACTGGGTGCGTTGATCTTCGCGGGCATGGTGACCTATTTCGGTTGCCTCTACCTGTGTGGTCTGCGCCCGCGTCAGTTCGTCCGCAAGGCCTTGCACTAAGGCCGCCGACGGTCAAACGTCGGTTTTTCCCGATCCCCGCCCTGGCGTTGCGCTGTTGCCTGTCACCGACGCCCGGGTGTGGTTATAATCGACCACTTTATGAGCAAGAAGCGCGCTATGCAGCTGGTTCGAGGTCTTTACAACCTACGCCCCGAGCATCGGGGCTGCGTCGCCACCATTGGCAACTTCGATGGCGTTCACCGCGGCCACCAGGCGATCCTGGCGCGTCTGCGCGAGCGCGGCCAGGCCATGGGCCTGCCGACGTGCGTGGTGGTCTTCGAGCCGCAGCCACGCGAATACTTCGCGCCGGACAGCGCGCCGCCCCGGCTGTCGCGGTTGCGCGACAAGCTCGCACTGCTGACCGAGGCGGGCATCGACCGCGTGCTGTGCTTGCCCTTCAATCGCCGGCTCAGCCAGCTCGATGCCCGCCAGTTCGTCGAGGCCATCCTGGTCGACGGGCTCGGCGCACGGCACGTGGAGGTCGGAGACGATTTCCGCTTCGGCTGCGACCGGGCCGGTGACTTCGATTTCCTGGTCGAGGCCGGGCGGCGTCACGGGTTCAGCGTCGAGGCCGCCGAGACCATCGAGCAGGATGGCGTGCGGGTCAGCAGCACGCAGGTGCGCAAGGCGCTGGCCGCCGGGGACTTCGAGCTGGCCGCGCGCATGCTCGGGCGCCCCTACCAGATCAGCGGGCGCGTGTTGCATGGCCAGAAGCTGGCGCGCCAGCTGGGCTGGCCCACCGCCAACGTCCAGCTCAAGCGCCGTCGCGTCCCGCTCGTCGGGGTCTACCTGACCAGCGCGATGATCGATGGCAAGGCCTGGCCCGGGGTCGCCAACATCGGGGTGCGTCCCTCCGTCGCCGGTGACGGTCGTCCTCACCTGGAAATTCACTTGCTCGACTATGCCGGCGATCTCTATGGCCGGCGCCTGACGGTGGAATTCCACCACAAGCTGCGTGAAGAGCAGCGTTTCGCCTCCCTGGAGGCGCTCAAGTCGGCGATCGATGCGGATGTCGCCGCCGCACGTGCCCACTGGCACGCTCAACCGCTAACCAAGAGCCTGAAATGACCGACTACAAAGCCACGCTAAACCTTCCGGACTCCGCCTTCCCCATGAAGGCCGGCCTGCCCCAGCGCGAACCGCAGATCCTGCAGCGCTGGGACAGCATTGGCCTGTACCGGAAGCTGCGCGAGATTGGCAAGGACCGTCCCACGTTCGTCCTGCACGACGGTCCGCCCTATGCCAACGGCAAGATCCACATCGGTCATGCGCTGAACAAGATCCTCAAGGACATGATCGTGCGCTCCAAGACCCTGTCGGGCTTCGACGCACCCTACGTGCCTGGCTGGGACTGCCACGGCCTGCCGATCGAGCACAAGGTCGAGGTCACCCACGGCAAGCACCTGAGCCCGGACCAGACCCGCGAGCTGTGCCGCGCCTACGCCGCCGAGCAGATCGAAGGGCAGAAGACCGAGTTCATTCGCCTGGGCGTACTGGGCGATTGGGACAACCCCTACAAGACCATGGACTTCGCCAACGAAGCCGGCGAGATCCGTGCGTTGGCCGAAATGGTCAGGCATGGCTTCGTGTTCAAGGGCCTCAAGCCGGTGAACTGGTGCTTCGACTGCGGTTCGGCGCTGGCCGAAGCCGAAGTCGAGTACGCCGACAAGAAATCGCAGACCATCGATGTGGCGTTCCCGATCGCCGATGCCGACAAGCTGGCCGCCGCGTTCGGTCAGGCCAGCCTGGCCAAGCCGGCCGCCATCGTGATCTGGACCACCACCCCCTGGACCATCCCGGCCAACCAAGCGCTGAACGTGCATCCGGAATTCAGCTACGCGCTGGTCGATACCGGTGAGCGCCTGCTGGTGCTGGCCGAAGAGCTGGTCGAGACTTGCCTCAAGCGCTGGGGCCTGGAAGGCACCGTGCTGGCGACCGCGCCTGGCTCGGCGCTGGAGCTGGTCAACTTCCGTCACCCATTCTACGAGCGCCTGTCGCCGGTGTACCTGGCCGACTACGTCGAGCTGGGCGCCGGTACCGGCGTGGTCCACTCCGCACCGGCCTACGGTGAAGACGACTTCGTGACCTGCAAGCGATATGGCATGGTCAACGACGACATTCTCACGCCGGTGCAGAGCAATGGCGTCTACGCGTCGTCGCTGGAATTCTTCGGCGGTCAGTTCATCTGGAAGGCCAACCCGGCGATCGTCGAGAAGCTGGCCGAAGTGGGCGCGCTGCTGCACACCGAAACCATCACCCACAGCTACATGCACTGCTGGCGCCACAAGACCCCGCTGATCTACCGCGCCACCGCGCAGTGGTTCGTCGGCATGGACAAGCAGCCGGACAATGGCGCACCGCTGCGCGAGCGCGCCCTGGCGGCCATCGAGCAGACCAAGTTCGTACCGGCCTGGGGCCAGGCGCGGCTGCACGCGATGATCGCCAACCGTCCGGACTGGTGCATCTCGCGTCAGCGCAACTGGGGCGTGCCGATCCCGTTCTTCCTCGACAAGCAGACCGGTGAGCTGCACCCGCGCACCGTCGAGCTGATGGAAGAAGTAGCCAAGCGCGTCGAACAGCAGGGCATCGAGGCCTGGTTCAAGCTGGACGCCGCCGAGCTGCTGGGCGACGAGGCCGCGCAGTACGACAAGATCACCGACACCCTCGACGTCTGGTTCGACTCCGGCACCACCCACTGGCACGTGCTGCGTGGCTCCCACGACATCGGTCATTCCACCGGCCCGCGTGCCGACCTGTACCTGGAAGGGTCCGACCAGCACCGTGGCTGGTTCCATTCCTCGCTGCTGACCGGCTGCGCGATCGACAACCACGCGCCGTACCGCGAACTGCTCACCCACGGCTTCACCGTGGACGAGAACGGCCGCAAGATGTCCAAGTCGCTGGGCAACACCATCGAGCCGCAGAAGGTCAACGACACCCTGGGGGCCGACATCCTGCGCCTGTGGGTCTCGGCCACCGACTATTCCGGCGAGATGGCGGTTTCCGAGCAGATCCTGCAGCGCAGCGCCGACGCCTACCGACGGATCCGCAACACCGCGCGCTTCCTGCTTTCCAACCTGACCGGCTTCGACCCGGCCAAGGACCTGCTGGCACCTGAAGACATGCTGGCGTTGGACCGCTGGGCGGTCGACCGCACCTTGCTGCTGCAGCGCGAGCTGGAAGAGCACTACGGCGAGTACCGGTTCTGGAACGTCTACTCCAAGATCCACAACTTCTGCGTGCAGGAGCTGGGCGGCTTCTACCTGGACATCATCAAGGACCGCCAGTACACCACCGGCACCAACAGTGTCGCGCGCCGTTCGTGCCAGACCGCGCTGTACCACATCAGCGAGGCCCTGGTGCGCTGGATCGCCCCGATCCTGGCATTCACCGCCGACGAGATCTGGCAGTACCTGCCGGGCGAGCGCAACGAATCGGTGATGCTCAACACCTGGTACGAAGGCCTGAGCGAGCTGCCCCAGGACAGCGAGTTCGATCGCGCCTACTGGGACCGCATCATGGCGGTCAAGGCTGCGGTCAACAAGGAGCTGGAGAACCAGCGTGCGGCCAAGGCCATCGGTGGCAACCTGCAGGCCGAAGTCACCCTGTTCGCCGACGAGCGCCTGAGCGGCGACCTCGACAAGCTGGGCAACGAACTGCGCTTCGTGCTGATCACCTCGGCCGCCAGCGTGGTGCCGTTCGTCCAGGCGCCGGCCGAGGCGGTGGTGACCGAGGTCGAAGGGCTCAAGCTCAAGGTGGTCAAGTCCGGCCATACCAAGTGCGCGCGTTGCTGGCACTTCCGTGCCGACGTCGGCAGCCATCCGGAACACCCGGAAATCTGCGCCCGTTGCGCCGACAACATCAGCGGCGCTGGCGAGGTACGTCACTATGCCTAACCCAGGTGCGGGGCGCTTCGGGCGCCTTGGCTGGCTCTGGCTGAGCGTGGTGGTCGTGGTCCTCGACCAGGTCACCAAGCTCTACTTCAACAGCGCCTTGGCCGATGGCCGTGAGATCACGGTCATCCCCAACCTGTTGAGCTGGCTGCTGGCCTACAACTATGGTGCGGCGTTCAGCTTCCTGGCCGATGGTGCGGGGTGGCAGCGCTGGCTGTTCGCCCTGATCGCCGTGGTGGTGAGCGCGGTGCTGGTGGTCTGGCTCAAGCGGCTGGGGCGCGGCGAGACCTGGCTGGCCATCGCCCTGGCGCTGGTGCTCGGCGGTGCGCTGGGCAACCTGTACGACCGCATGGCCCACGGCCACGTCATCGACTTCATCTTCGTGCACTGGAAAGACATCTGGCGCTTCCCGGTCTTCAACATCGCGGACTGTGCCATCACCGTCGGTGCGATCATGCTGGCGCTCGACATGTTCAAGAGCCGCAAGGCGGAGGAGCCTGCCCATGACTGAAACACGCATCGGTCAGAACACCGAAGTGACGCTTCACTTCGCGCTGCACCTGGAAAACGGCGACACCGTCGACAGCACCTTCGACAAGGCCCCGGCCACGTTCACGGTCGGTGACGGCAACCTGCTGCCAGGCTTCGAAGCGGCCCTGTTCGGCTTCAAGGCCGGCGACCGCCGCAGCCTGAGCATCGCGCCGGAGAATGCCTTCGGTCAGCCCAACCCACAGAACGTGCAGGTCATGCCACGCTCGCAGTTCACCGACATGGAGCTGTCGGAAGGGCTGTTGGTGATCTTCAACGATGCGGCCAACACGGAGCTGCCGGGCGTGGTCAAGCAGTTCGACGACGATCAGGTCACCATCGACTTCAACCATCCACTGGCTGGCAAGACCCTCAACTTCGAGGTGGAAATCCTCGAGGTGAAGGCCCTGTAAGCACGGAGCCGACCATGCAAATCAAACTCGCCAACCCGCGCGGCTTCTGTGCCGGGGTGGACCGGGCGATCGAAATCGTCAACCGTGCCCTGGAAGTCTTCGGGCCACCGATCTACGTGCGCCACGAAGTGGTGCACAACAAGTTCGTGGTCGAAGACCTGCGCGCGCGCGGTGCCATCTTCGTCGAGGAACTCGACCAGGTGCCGGACGACGTCATCGTCATCTTCAGCGCCCACGGCGTCTCCCAGGCCGTGCGCCAGGAGGCCGCCGGGCGTGGGCTCAAAGTCTTCGACGCCACCTGCCCGCTGGTCACCAAGGTGCACATCGAGGTTGCCAAGTACAGCCGTGACGGTCGCGAATGCATCCTCATCGGCCATGCCGGGCACCCGGAAGTCGAAGGCACCATGGGCCAGTACGACGACAGCAACGGCGGCTCGATCTACCTGGTCGAGGACGAAGACGACGTCGCGCGCATGCAGGTGCGCGATCCCGACAACCTGGCGTTCGTCACCCAGACCACGCTGTCGATGGACGACACCAGCCGGGTGATCGATGCGCTGCGTGCGCGCTTCCCGAACATCGGTGGCCCGCGCAAGGACGATATCTGCTACGCCACCCAGAACCGCCAGGACGCGGTCAAGCAGCTGGCCGACGAATCGGACGTGGTGCTGGTGGTGGGTAGCCCGAACAGTTCCAACTCCAATCGCCTGCGCGAGCTGGCCGAGCGGATGGGCACGCCTGCCTACCTGATCGACGGGGCCGAAGACCTCCAGCGCAGCTGGTTCGACGGCATCACCCGTGTCGGCATCACCGCCGGTGCCTCGGCGCCCGAGGTGCTGGTGCGCGGGGTGATCGAGCAGCTGCGCGCCTGGGGCGCGACCGGTGCCGACGAACTCGACGGGCGTCCGGAGAATGTCACCTTCTCCATGCCCAAGGAGTTGCGCGTCCGTTCGCTAATCTGATCAGCCGTCTGCGCAGCGGGGTTCCGCCAGGTCCTCGGTGCGCAGGCTGATACGGCCGCTGCTGGCCCAGACCACCTGGTGCCGGCTTCGACCGGTCTGGGCATCGCACACATGGAAGGTGCCGTTGCGCAGCGTTCCATGGCCTGCCAGGGGCATGCCCTGGGCACTGAAGCGAACCTCACGGCGTGTCGTACCGACGATGGCCACCTGCGCCCGCGACCCGAAGCGTTGTTCGCGCAGCACCTGCCCGTCTTGCACGCGGATGACCTGCCAGCCGGCGCTCCACGCCGTTCCCCAAGGCCTTAGCGCCATCACCTCGCCCTGCAGCAACGCCTGCCCCCGTGCCAGTCGCAGCGCCTGAGCCAGCTCCCGGGCCAGCCTCGCCCGATGCAGCTCATCGCCCATGGCGCGGTAGGCATTCAGGCTCACCTGTGTCAGCACGCCGGCCAAGGCCAGGGCCAACATGATTTGTATCAGTGTTGCTCCACGTTGCATCACCGTGCATTCCTCCCTGGACGTGCTTGGCTATAGCTTCCAGCGGGATACGTTTCACGGCCAGTCGGTCAGGGCATCGGCGGGCGAGGGAAAAGGACACGGGAGCGCGCAGGGATGCGATCGACACAGCGGGGGATGACATTCTGGGAAGTGCTGGTGGCCGGTGGCGTCATCAGCGTGGGGGTGTTCGCGGCGGCAGGTTTCCAGTGGCGAGCGTTGCAGGCGGCCGACCTGGCCCGTCGCGACAGTCAGGCCGTGCAGCTGGCGCAGGGGCTGCTGGAGCGCAGTCGCCTGACTGGCGCGCTCGAACCCCATGAGCGCGCCGCCTGGCTGACCCAGCTCGAGGACCTGCTGGGGCCGGATACGACCGGGGAGGCCCGTGCGGTCGGTGGGGTGCTGACCGTGCAGGTCCGTCGGCCCGACCCTGCCGGTCTGACACCACAGGTCATCGAGCTGCGCGGGCGGTTGGCGCGGTGAACCGGGCACAGAGCGGTTTCGGCTTGCTGGAAAGCGTGTTGGCCCTGGCCTTGGGCGCATTGTTGCTGACGGCGGCCAGCCAGGTGTTCGTCTCGGCCTACCGAGCCTGGCAACTGCAGGAGGCCAGCGTGCGTCTGTCGGACGATGCGCGCGTGGTGCTGCAGCGCATGGCGCGGGACATTCGCATGGTGGGCGCCTATGGATGCCTGCGGCAGGAAGCCATGGCTTTCGAGGCGCCTGGGAGTGCCCAGGCATTCGCCAGACCTGTGCAGATCACCCGCGCACCGGATGGCACCTTGGCCAGCCTGAGCCTGCTCACGGGCGACCGGGCGGGGTCGCCCGGCAGCGTCGACTGGACCGTGCTCACGGATTGCCGGCAGTGGGCGAGGGTGGTCGCGGGTACTCCGCCGGGTCCGCCCAAGGGCATGGCCTTCGGTGTCCGTCGGCAGGTCTATCAGGTCCACGGCACCACGCTGCGTCTGAGCAGCGGGGGGAGTACGCAGCCGCTGCTCGATCACGTCCAGGCGTTGCACCTCGACGCCGTGCACCACGGCGGCAAGACCCGGCTCGACCTGCGCCTGACGCTGTTCGAGCCCGCCACGCAGGTCAGGCAGCAGCACGCCTTGAGCGTCACGTTGCGCAATGCGGTACCGAGACCATGAGCCAGCAACGGGGTGTCGTCCTGCTCGCCGGGCTGGCGCTGACCCTGCTGCTGGGCATGGTGTCCGCCGCGGCCCTGCGCGAAGCGCTGCTGGAGACGCACCAGGCCGGTGATCTGCTGGCACAGGTGCGTGCCTTCGAACAGGCCGAGGCTGCCCTGTTGGCCGGCGTCGAGGCACTACGCCCGGCGCCACCCGCGCCGTGCCTGGACTGCCTGCCGCCGGCATGGCCCGAGCGCTCGGGCGATGACCTGGAGGGCTGGGTCCGTACGGCCGAAGGCTTTTACCAGGTGCAGAACCTCGGCCTCACCACGCTCGCCGCGCAGTTGCCAGAGGGAACGCCCGCGACGCTGTTCCGGATCACTGCCCTGAACCGGCATGCCGCGGTCCAGCAGGTCATCGAGGCCCTCTACGCCGTACCGGTGCAGGCGCCGCAGACAGCCGTGCGCGTGCTGTGGCGACAACGATTCAAGGAGTGATGACATGCAGCAAGGAAACAGCCTGATCGAGCTGTTGATTGTGCTGGCGGTGATCGGCATGCTGGCGGCCGTTGCCTTGCCTGCCTACGATGAGCCGCTCAAGCAGGCGGCGCGTACGGAGGCGGTGGGTCTGTTGCACGACGTGGCCTTGCGCCTCGAGCAGCACCGCGTCCGGCATGGCCGGTACGACGAACCGCCGCCTGACAGGCCATGGCCGACCGGCACCCGCCATTACCGCCTGACGGTAGCCCTCGACGCGGCCACCTATCGGCTGACCGCCGAACGTGCCCCTGGCAGTCGGTTCGCGCACGACCCGTGCGGCGATTTTCAGCTCGATCAGGCAGGGCGCCGCGAGAATCGGGGCGGGCAGTTGCCGGTCGAGGTCTGCTGGGGCAATTGAAGACGAGGGCGTCGATGGGCGTCATGGCTTACTTGGACGGTTGGAACGTGAGATGAGCAAGCGTGTAGTGGTGGTCGGCGGGGGTGTCATCGGTCTGTTGACGGCGTTCAACCTGGCCGCCCAGGTCGATCAGGTCATCCTCTGCGACCAGGGCGAGGCGGGGCGCGAGTCGTCATGGGCCGGTGGCGGTATCGTCTCGCCGCTCTACCCGTGGCGCTACAACGCGGCAGTCACGGCGCTGGCGCACTGGTCACAGGACTTCTATCCCCACCTGGGCGAGACGCTGTACGCCCGGACCGGTGTGGACCCGCAGGTGTACACCACCGGGCTGTACTGGCTCGACCTGGAAGACGAGTCGCAGGCCCTGGACTGGGCGGTCCGTCATCAGCGACCCCTGGCAGCCGTGGACATCCGCGACGTCTACGACGCCGTGTCCGTGCTCGGGCCTGGCTTCGAGCGCGCGATCTACATGGCGGGTGTGGCCAATGTGCGCAACCCGCGTCTGGTGAAGTCGCTCAAGGCTGCACTGCACGGGTTGCCGAACGTGATCGTGCGCGAGCACTGCAAGGTCAGCGGCTTTGAACAGCAGGCCGGGCGTGTCACGGGGGTGAGAACGCCTGATGGCGTGATCGAGGGTGACGACGTGGTGCTCAGCGCCGGGGCCTGGAGCGGCGAACTGTTGGCATCATTGGGGCTGGAGGTGCCGGTCGAGCCGGTGAAAGGACAGATGATCCTGTTCCAGTGCGCCGAGGATTTTCTGCCCACCATGGTCCTGGCCAAGGGGCGCTACGCCATTCCACGACGCGACGGGCATGTCCTGGTCGGCAGCACGCTGGAGTATCAGGGGTTCGACAAGACGCCCACGGACTCGGCGCTGGCCAGCCTGCAGGCGTCTGCGATCGACCTCTTGCCGGCGTTGGTGGATGCCCGGCCCGTCGCCCACTGGGCAGGCCTGCGGCCAGGCTCGCCGGAGGGCATTCCGTACATTGGCCGTGTGCCTGGGCATGAAGGGCTGTGGTTGAACTGCGGGCATTTCCGCAACGGCCTGGTGTTGGCACCGGCGTCCTGCCAGTTGCTCGGTGACCTGCTGCTTGACCAGGCTCCGATCATCGATCCGACACCTTATGCTCCGGAGCACCGCTTGTCGGCGCGTTGAGAGCGTGCACACTGCCAAGTGTTGATGTGGGCCCTGGCGGGCCCAATCGCGGCACAGGGGCCGCTTCACAGGTGACCGCGATAGCCTGCACCGCCGCGGTGTAGCTACGGGTGTAGGAGCGGCCCCTGTGCCGCGATTGCGCCAGTGCAGGCGACAGTGTTCTCTGATTTGCCTCATCGCGGTATAGGGGCCGCCCGTAGCTACACCGCCATGAGGCAGAGCATTGCGAATCTTGTGGGCAATCAGCCCTTGGGCCCCTGCTCCAGGTGCGTCGGGCTGCAATACCAGTGCTCGCCACGGCGCAGGGCCCGGTCATTGGGCAGATGCACACCGCAGTGCGCGCAACGAACCATGGTCAACGGGTCGTCCAGTCGCTGCGCCGGGCGGGCGTCCTGGCTGAGCTTGAACCTGCGCCACAGCCAGATGACGGCGGCGATCAGGGCGATCCAGAAAAGTAGGCGGAGCATGGCGATCAGCTTTGTCGAGTCGATGAAGTCGACAGTCTAGAGCGAGGCGGGGCAAAAGGGGAGAGGAGGGCGGTCGTCAGGTGTGCGCGTCGACGGCGCTGGCAAAGCCCGGACCCGCGCAGAACGTCGCAGGTCGGTGTGGCCTGCCCGCACGTCAAGGCGCGGGCAGGCCGACAGGGGATCAGTCGAACAGACCGAAGGTGGCGTAGCTGAACCAGGAGCGGCCCTTGCTGGCTTCTTTCGGGCCTTCCGGGTACACCGGATTGCCGTCTTCGTCCTTCGGCAGCAGCTCGGCAGGCATCTCCGAACGGGCATCTTCGAACTGACGAACCACGTCCTGGTTGGCGCGCGTCTCGCCCGGTGGCAGCGGCGTGTCGGATTCGATCAGGCCCAGGGTGGCTTTCGACAGCCAGGAGCGGTGGTCGTTTACGCCGGTCTTGGGCTCGAACTCGCCATCCACCAGGCTTGGGTGGTCGGGGTAGTTGAGCTTCAGGGTCTCGAGGCTGGTCGCCGCCAGGTCGTCCAGGTGCAGGCGCTGGTAGGCTTCGACCATCACGGCCAGGCCATCGCCGACCGACGGCGTTTCCTGGAAGTTTTCCACCACGTAGCGGCCACGGTTGGCGGCAGCGACGTAGGCTTCGCGGGTCAGGTAATAGTCGGCCACGTGGATTTCGTAAGAGGCCAGCAGGTTGCGCAGGTAGATCATGCGCTGCTTGGCGTCCGGCGCGTAGCGGCTGTTGGGGTAGCGGCTGGTCAGCTGGGCGAACTCGTTGTACGAGTCACGCGCGGCGCCCGGGTCGCGTCGGGTCATGTCCAGCGGCAGGAAGCGCGCCAGCAGGCCACGGTCCTGGTCGAACGAGGTCAGGCCCTTGAGGTAGTAGGCGTAGTCGACGTTCGGGTGCTGCGGGTGCAGGCGGATGAAGCGCTCGGCAGCCGACTTGGCAGCCTCGGGCTCGGCGTTCTTGTAGTTGGCGTAGATCAGCTCGAGCTGCGCCTGGTCGGCGTAGCGACCGAACGGGTAGCGCGACTCCAGCGCCTTGAGCTTGCCCACGGCGCTGTTGTAGCTGTGGTTGTCCAGGTCAGCCTGCGCCTGCTGGTACAGCTCGGTTTCGCTGAGGTTTTCGTCGATGACTTCCTTGTTCGAGGAACAGGCAGCAGTGAGTCCGAGGATGGCGATCAGCAGCAGGTGTTTCACTTGCATGGCGGCTTGCGTCCCTTTGACGGCCGCTGTCTTGGGCGGTGCCGTCCTGTTATGATGAGCGCCCCCGGCAGACCCGGGGCACAAAAGAAGCCGTATTTAACCACAAGCGCGCAGGCGAAACCAAAGGCTGTGCGCCCGTCGATTCGAGCATGTCCGAGATCATTCAACTAAGCGCAGAAGTACCGTCCGAACTGGGCGGTCAACGGCTCGACCAGGTCGCCGCCCAATTGTTCGCCGAGTACTCGCGTTCGCGCCTGTCCGGGTGGATCAAGGAGGGTCGCCTGACGGTCGACGGCGCGGTGCTGCGGCCGCGTGACACCGTCCATGGCGGCGCCGTGCTGGCCCTGGAGGCCGAGCATGAAGCCCAGGGCGAGTGGCAGGCCCAGGACATCGAGCTGGACATCGTCTACGAGGACGACCACATCCTGGTCATCAACAAGCCCGCCGGTCTGGTCGTGCACCCGGCTGCCGGGCATGCCGATGGCACGCTGCTCAATGCCTTGCTGCACCATGTGCCGGACATCGTCAACGTGCCGCGTGCCGGGATCGTCCACCGCCTGGACAAGGACACCACCGGCCTGATGGTGGTGGCCAAGACCCTGCAGGCGCAGACCCGACTGGTCGAGCAGATGCAGGCGCGCAAGGTCAGCCGCATCTACGAGTGCATCGTGGTCGGCGTGGTCACCTCCGGTGGCAAGATCGACGCGCCCATCGGTCGCCACGGCGGCATGCGCCAGCGCATGGCGGTCACCGACGGCGGCAAGCCAGCGGTCAGCCACTACCGCGTGCTCAAGCGTTTCCGTACCCACACCCACGTGCGGGTCAAGCTGGAAACCGGCCGTACCCACCAGATTCGCGTGCACATGGCCCACGTCGGTTTCCCGCTGGTCGGTGATCAGACATACGGCGGGCGCTTTCGCATTCCGCCCGCAGCCAGCCCCACCATGGTCGAGGCGGTGAAAACCTTCCCGCGCCAGGCCCTGCACGCCCGCTTCCTCGCCCTGGCCCACCCGATCACCGGTGAAGTCATGAAGTGGGAGTCGCCTTTGCCCGATGACTTCGTCTGGTTGCTGTCGCTGCTCAACCAGGACCGCGAGAGCTTCATCGGATGAACGGTCTGACGCAGGCGCTGCTGTTGCCCGACTGGCCGGCCCCGGCCTCGGTGCGCGCCTGTGTCACGACACGTGAGGGCGGCGTCAGTCGGCCGCCCTACGACACCTTCAATCTGGGTGACCATGTCGGGGATGACCCCGTCGCGGTCGCCGAGAACCGTCGCCGCCTGAGCGATGCATTCGCCATCCGGCCCGCCTGGCTCAAGCAGGTCCACGGCGGGGTGGTGGCCGACGCCGACCCGGGCAGGGTGGACGAAGCCGACGCCAGCTGGACCGAGCGCCCGGGCATCGCCTGCGCCGTGATGACCGCCGACTGCCTGCCCGTGCTGTTCTGTGACCGCGCCGGTACTCGAGTGGCCGCCGCCCATGCCGGTTGGCGTGGGTTGGCGGGCGGCGTTCTGGAGGCGACCGTGGACCGCCTGGGCGTGCCGGCCGACGACCTGCTGGTCTGGCTGGGCCCGGCCATCGGCCCGGGCGCGTTCGAGGTCGGGTCGGAGGTGCGTGATGCCTTCGTGGCGACGCATCCCGAGGCCGCCGACGCCTTCGTGCCCGGTGAGCGACCCGGCAAGCTGATGGCCGACCTCTATCGCCTGGCGCGCATCCGATTGGCCGCCTTGGGCATCACTGCCGTCTACGGCGGCGGTTTCTGCACCGTCACCGACCCGCGTTTCTTCTCCTACCGCCGCGACCCCCACGGCGGCCGCTTCGCCTCGCTGATCTGGCTCGATCCCCGCTGATCCTGCCTGACAGGACCGCCTTCAAACGGTCCCGGGCTGCGCCAGATCAACGTCAGTGCGCTTGAATCTTCCACAATCAGCCTTATCTACAGGTTATCTCTGGCAGGTTCGTCCAACAGGTGTATTCGTCGCTTCGACCTGCCGTCACAGGAAGGTACAACCATGCGTATAGACCGTTTGACCAGCAAGTTGCAGTTGGCGTTGTCCGACGCCCAATCCGTCGCCGTCGGCCTGGACCATCCGGCCATCGAGCCCGTGCACCTGATGCAGGCCCTGATCGAACAGCAAGGCGGCTCGATCAAGCCGCTGCTCATGCAGGTCGGCTTCGACATCGCCGCCTTGCGCCAGGCGCTGACCAAAGAACTCGACCAGCTGCCGAAGATCCAGAACCCCACGGGCGACGTGAACATGTCCCAGGACCTGGCGCGCCTGCTGAACCAGGCCGACCGTCTGGCCCAGCAGAAGGGCGACCAGTTCATCTCCAGCGAGCTGGTGCTGCTCGCCGCCATGGACGAGAACAGCAAGCTCGGCAAGTTGCTGCTGACCCAGGGCGTGAGCAAGAAGGCTCTGGAGAACGCCATCAGCAACCTGCGCGGTGGCGCCGCCGTCAACGACCCGAACGCCGAAGAGTCGCGCCAGGCCCTGGACAAGTACACCGTCGACCTGACCAAGCGCGCCGAGGAAGGCAAGCTCGACCCGGTGATCGGCCGTGACGACGAGATCCGCCGTACCGTGCAGGTGCTGCAGCGCCGGACCAAGAACAACCCGGTACTGATCGGCGAGCCTGGCGTGGGCAAGACCGCCATCGCCGAAGGCCTGGCCCAGCGCATCATCAATGGCGAGGTGCCCGACGGGCTCAAGGGCAAGCGTCTGCTGGCCCTGGACATGGGTGCCCTGATCGCCGGCGCCAAGTACCGCGGTGAGTTCGAAGAACGCCTCAAGTCGCTGCTCAACGAGCTGTCCAAGCAGGAAGGGCAGATCATCCTGTTCATCGACGAGCTGCACACCATGGTCGGCGCCGGCAAGGGCGAGGGCGCCATGGATGCGGGCAACATGCTCAAGCCGGCCCTGGCCCGTGGCGAGCTGCACTGCGTCGGTGCCACCACGCTCAACGAGTACCGCCAGTACATCGAGAAGGACGCCGCCCTCGAGCGCCGCTTCCAGAAAGTGCTGGTCGAGGAGCCGAGCGAAGAAGACACGATCGCCATCCTGCGTGGCCTCAAGGAGCGCTATGAGGTCCATCACAAGGTGGCGATCACCGATGGTGCGATCATTGCGGCGGCCAAGCTGAGCCACCGTTACATCACCGACCGGCAGTTGCCCGACAAGGCCATCGACCTGATCGACGAAGCGGCCAGCCGCATCCGCATGGAGATCGACTCCAAGCCCGAGGTGCTCGATCGCCTGGAGCGTCGTCTGATCCAGCTGAAGGTCGAGTCCCAGGCCCTGAAGAAGGAAGACGACGAGGCCGCCAAGAAGCGCTTGGAGAAGCTGACCGAGGAAATCGCCCGTCTGGAGCGCGAGTATTCCGACCTGGAAGAAATCTGGGCGTCGGAAAAAGCCGAGGTGCAGGGGTCGGCGCAGATCCAGCAGAAGATCGAACAGTCTCGCCAGGAGCTGGAAACCGCGCGCCGCCGGGGTGACCTCAACCGCATGGCCGAGCTGCAGTATGGCGTCATTCCTGATCTGGAACGCAGCCTGCAGATGGTCGACCAGCACGGCAAGACCGACAACCAGCTGCTGCGCAACAAGGTGACCGAGGAAGAGATCGCCGAGGTGGTCTCCAAGTGGACCGGGATTCCGGTGTCGAAAATGCTCGAAGGCGAGCGTGAAAAGCTGCTGCACATGGAAGACCTGCTGCACGAGCGGGTGATCGGCCAGAACGAGGCCGTCACTGCCGTGGCCAACGCCGTGCGTCGCTCACGCGCCGGGCTGTCGGACCCGAACCGCCCGAGCGGCTCCTTCCTGTTCCTCGGCCCGACCGGGGTCGGCAAGACCGAGCTGTGCAAGGCCCTGGCGGAATTCCTGTTCGACACCGAAGAGGCGATGATCCGCATCGACATGTCCGAGTTCATGGAGAAGCATTCCGTGGCCCGTCTGATCGGCGCACCGCCCGGCTACGTGGGCTACGAGGAGGGCGGTTACCTGACCGAGGCCGTGCGCCGCAAGCCGTACTCGGTGGTGCTGCTCGACGAGGTGGAGAAGGCGCACCCCGACGTGTTCAACGTGCTGCTGCAGGTGCTGGAGGATGGACGCCTGACCGACAGCCACGGGCGTACGGTCGATCTGCGCAACACGGTCATCGTCATGACCTCGAACTTGGGTTCGGCGCAGATCCAGGAGCTGGTGGGTGATCGTGAAGCCCAGCGTGCGGCGGTGATGGACGCGGTGGGTGCGCATTTCCGTCCGGAGTTCATCAACCGGATCGACGAAGTGGTGGTGTTCGAGCCACTGGGCCGTGAGCAGATTGCTGGTATCACCCAGATCCAGCTTGGCCGCCTGCGCAGCCGACTGGCCGAACGCGACCTGCGCCTGACGCTCAGCCCCGAGGCCTTGGACAAGCTGATCGCCGTCGGTTACGACCCGGTGTACGGCGCACGTCCGCTCAAGCGTGCCATCCAGCGCTGGATCGAAAACCCGCTGGCGCAGCTGATCCTGTCCGGGCAGTTCCTGCCGGGCGCCGAGATCACCGCCCGGGTCGAGAACGACGAAATCGCCTTCGTCTGACCGCTCACCCTGGCCGCACACCGCGTATTTACGGGGGTTGCGGCCAGGACGGCGATAACGTGTTGTTCGTAATGAAAAAAAAGTTTGCATTTGCCTTCGAGTGGTCTTAACATGCGCCCCGCTGTCAGGCACTAAGCAGATCGCCAGCGGTAACGGGATCTGAAAACGATTTGCAAATCAATCAGTTGAAAGCAAATTAAGTGTTGACAAGCGGTTTGAAGGATGTAGAATACGTCGCCTCAGAGACATGAACGCAGCGATGCGGCAGTCGAAGAGCACGAAGTGATACAGACTTCGAAATCGGAAATACGAAGTGCAGTTCCGCGATAGCTCAGTCGGTAGAGCAAATGACTGTTAATCATTGGGTCCCTGGTTCGAGTCCAGGTCGCGGAGCCAATTTCGGGGTGTAGCGCAGTCCGGTAGCGCGCCTGCTTTGGGAGCAGGATGTCAGGAGTTCGAATCCCCTCACCCCGACCATTTTCCGGGTCGTTAGCTCAGTTGGTAGAGCAGTTGGCTTTTAACCAATTGGTCGTAGGTTCGAATCCTACACGACCCACCATGTAAAAAGGGCATCTCGACCGAGATGCCCTTTTTCTTTGCCTCCAGAAAAGTAGCCGAGCGTCTGAGCGGCCTCTGCTGGCGCGCCGAGCCCGCTGCCATGGGTCGCAAAGCGGCTCTGCCTTGCAGCGTGTACCTCACGTCCCGCCCCCACCCCCCGTCGCCTGCCGATACTGCCGCGGCGTAAACCCCGTGAGTTGCTTGAACTGACGGCTGAACGCACTGTGGTCCGTATACCCGCACTGCATCGCCACCTCGGTGATCGGCACGTCGGTGTGCAGCAACCGGTGGGCCTGCTCCAGGCGCGCCTTGTGGATCATCTGCCGCGGCGTGAGGTGGAAGATCCGTTTGCAGTAGCGTTCCAGCTGCGCCACCGACAAGCCCGCGATCCGCGTCAGTTCGCGCAGGCTGATCGGCCGGTGAAAATGCTGGCGGATGTGCTCGTCCACCGCCGCCAGGCGTTGGTACGCCGGGTGCGTATCGGCCGCCGACTCGAGATCGACCGAGGTGCCGACCAGGCCGATGATGGCGCCGCTCGCATCGTGCAGCGCACGCTTGTGGGTCAGGCACCAGCCGGCCTCGCGGCTGCCGTACAGGTGCAGCTCCAGTTGGTCTTCCAGCACCAGCCCTTGCTCGAGCACGCGTCGATCCTGCTCGGTATAGCCCGGCCCCAGTTGCGCCGGAAACACCTCGGCACTGGTCTTGCCCAGCAGCGGCGCCAGGTCCTTGAGGCCGCAGCGCCGCACCAGGGTGTGGTTGGCCAGCACGTAGCGGGCGTCGAGGTCCTTGATGAAGATCGCCGCACTCGGAAGGGCGTCGAGGATGGGCAACAGCAGCATGACACCGCCCAGCAAGGCCTCGAGCGAGGCAGGGCGGTGCTGGTCGAGGCTGCGGTACAGGTGTTCCAGGGAGCTGGCAGGCATGCGGTTCGTCTCGGTGCGGTCAAGCCTGTTCGAAAGCCTCTGCACAAGGGCGCTCGGGCGCCCGCCCTCTGACGGGCAAGCCCTGTGGCGCTACAGCCCTTGTGCGATAAGGCCTACAGCCTAGCCATCCTCCCCAGACGATCGCCAGTCTTTTCTGACACTGTGCCGATTTCGTCTTCCCCGCCGTGGAAAACCATCAAGAACCCAATCCCGCTTCGGTTCACGCTATGTCCCACGCAAGCCGCCCCTCCCATGACAACGCGGCACGCCACACCGTTTTTCGTGACAGACCTGCCTATCCAATAACCAACAAAAAGGCGAACTCATGTCAGGCAAATTCAAGAAACAGTTGTCCCTGCTGGACCTCACCTTCATCGGCCTGGGCGCCATCTTCGGCTCCGGCTGGCTGTTCGCGGCCAGCCATGTCTCGGCCATCGCCGGGCCGGCCGGCATCCTCTCCTGGTTCCTCGGTGGCTTTGCCGTGCTCTTGCTGGGCATCGTCTATTGCGAGCTGGGCGCCGCCTTGCCACGCGCCGGCGGCGTGGTGCGCTACCCGGTGTACTCCCATGGCCCGTTGCTCGGCTACCTGATGGGCTTCATCACCCTGATCGCGTTCTCCAGCCTGATCGCCATCGAAGTGGTGGCCTCGCGGCAATACGCCGCCGCCTGGTTCCCCGCGCTGACCAAGACCGGCTCCAGTGACCCGACCGTCCTGGGATGGCTGGTGCAGTTCGCCTTGCTGGGGCTGTTCTTCTTCCTCAACTACCGCAGCGTGAAGACCTTCGCCAAGGCCAACAACCTGATCAGCGTGTTCAAGTTCATCGTGCCGCTGCTGGTGATCGGGGTGCTGTTCACCTTCTTCAAACCGGAGAACTTCGAGGTCCAGGGCTTCGCGCCGTTCGGCCTGTCCGGGGTGGAAATGGCCGTGTCGGCCGGCGGCATCATCTTCGCCTACCTCGGGCTGACACCGATCATTTCGGTCGCCAGCGAGGTGAAGAACCCGCAGCGCACCATTCCCATCGCGCTGATACTTTCGGTGCTGCTGTCCACGGCGATCTATGCCTTGCTGCAACTGGCCTTCCTCGGCAGCGTACCGACCGAGATGCTGGTCGACGGCTGGGCGGGCGTGACCCAGGCGCTGGCGCTGCCGTACCGCGACATCGCCCTGGCCCTGGGCGTCGGCTGGCTGGCCTACCTGGTGGTGGCCGATGCGGTGATCTCGCCGAGCGGCTGCGGCAACATCTACATGAACGCCACCCCGCGCGTGATCTACGGCTGGGCCCAGACCGGGACCTTCTTCCGCTACTTCACCCGCATCGACGCCGAGTCCGGCATCCCGCGGCCGGCCCTGTGGCTGACGTTTGCGCTGTCGGTGTTCTGGACGCTGCCGTTCCCGTCCTGGGAAGCGCTGATCAACGTGGTCTCGGCCGCGCTGGTGCTGAGCTACGCCGTGGCCCCGGTCACCGTCGCCGCGCTGCGCCGCAACGCCCCCGACCTGCCGCGCCCGTTCCGGGTCATGGGCATGGGGGTGCTCGGCCCGCTGTCGTTCATCATCGCCGCGCTGATCGTGTACTGGTCCGGCTGGAAGACCGTGTCCTGGCTGCTGGCTTTGCAGATCGTGATGTTCGGGCTGTACCTGCTGTGCGCCCGCTTCGTGCCCACCGAGCACCTGTCGCTGGCCCAGCAGGTGCGCAGCTCGGCGTGGCTGATCGGCTTCTACGCCGTGACCATCCTGCTGTCCTGGCTGGGCAGCTTCGGCGGCCTGGGTGTCATCGGCCATCCGGCAGACACCCTGATCGTGGCCGTCTGCGCCCTGGGCATCTACTACTGGGGCGCGGCCACCGGCGTACCGGCGCACCTGGTGCGGCTGGACAGCGACGACGAAAGCGAAACCGACGCCGAACGGGTAGCGGCGCCACGCGCTGCGGCCACTGCCTCTTGAAACGCTCGAGCTTCTTGCACAGGACACGCCCATGAAACGCATCCACGTCATCGATTCCCACACCGGCGGCGAGCCCACGCGGCTGGTCATGAACGGCTTTCCCATCCTGTACGGGCATGACATGGCCCAGCGGCGCGATGAGTTGAGCGAGCAGCACGACCATTGGCGGCGTGCCTGCCTGCTGGAGCCACGGGGCAACGATGTGCTGGTGGGCGCGCTGTACAGCCCGCCGGTATCGCCCGACGCCACGTGTGGGGTGATCTTCTTCAACAATGCCGGTTACCTGAACATGTGCGGTCACGGCACCATCGGGCTGATCGTCTCGCTGCAGCACCTGGGGCTGATCGTCCCCGGCGTGCACCTGATCGACACCCCGGTCGGCCAGGTGAGCGCCACCCTGCACGAGGACGGCGCCGTTACCGTCGGCAACGTGCCGTCCTACCGCTACCGCCAGCAGGTGGCCGTCGAGCTGCCGGGCCATGGCGTGGTGCATGGCGACATCGCCTGGGGCGGCAACTGGTTCTTTCTGGTCGCCGAGCATGGCCAGTCGCTCACGCTGGACAACCGCGAGGCCCTTACCGCGTACACCTGGGCCTTGCTCGAAGCGCTCGCCGCCCAGGGCATCACCGGCGAACACGGTGCGCCCATCGACCATGTCGAGCTGTTCGCCGATGACGATGAGGCCGACAGCCGCAATTTCGTGATGTGCCCAGGCAAGGCCTACGACCGCTCGCCCTGCGGCACCGGTACCAGCGCCAAGCTGGCCTGCCTGGCCGCCGACGGCAAGCTCGCCCCGGGTCAGACCTGGGTCCAGGCCAGCATCACCGGCAGCCGGTTCCAGGGCCGCTACGAGCGCGACGGCGAACGCATTCGCCCCTTCATCACCGGGCGGGCGCACCTGACCGCCGACAGCACGCTGCTGATCGACGAGCAAGACCCTTTCGCCTGGGGCATCTGACCCCGGCCTTCCCACACGACCACGAGGAGCGACAACCATGAACACCAGCATCTTCACCGGCACCATGCCCGCCCTGATGACCCCTTGCACCCCGGACCGCACACCGGACTTCGACGCCCTGGTGCGCAAGGGCCGTGAGCTGATCGAGGCCGGCATGAGCGCGGTGGTGTACTGCGGTTCGATGGGCGACTGGCCCCTGCTGACCGAGGCCGAGCGCCAGGAAGGCGTGGCGCGCCTGGTGGCGGCCGGTGTGCCGACCATCGTCGGCACCGGGGCGGTCAATACCCGTGAAGCGGTGTCCCACGCAGCCCATGCGGCCCAGGTCGGCGCCGCTGGCCTGATGGTCATTCCGCGCGTGCTCAGCCGCGGCGCCTCGCCCATCGCCCAGCAGCATCACTTTTCCGCCATCCTGGCCGCCGCGCCGACGCTGCCCGCAGTGATCTACAACAGCCCCTACTATGGCTTCGCCACCCGCGCCGACCTGTTCTTCGCGCTGCGCCGCGAGTTCCCCAACCTGATCGGCTTCAAGGAGTTCGGCGGCGCTGCCGACCTGCGCTATGCCGCCGAGCACATCACCTCCCAGGACGACGACGTGACCCTGATGGTCGGGGTCGATACCCAGGTCGTGCATGGCTTCGTCAATTGCAACGCCACCGGCGCCATCACCGGCATCGGCAACGCCCTGCCACGCGAAGTACTGCACCTGGTGAGCCTGAGCAAGCAGGCGGCCAAGGGCGATGCCCGCGCACGGCGCCTGGCGCGGGAGCTGGAAGCCGCCCTGGCAGTGCTCTCGTCGTTCGATGAAGGCTGCGACCTGGTGCTGTATTACAAGCACCTGATGGTGCTCAACGGCGACACCGAATACGGCCTGCACTTCAACGCCAGCGATGTGCTCAGCGATGCCCAGCGTCGCTACGCCGAGCAGCAGTACGCGTTGTTCCGCACCTGGTACGCCGACTGGTCGGCGCAGCAGAACGTCGCCTGACGATCCGGGGGCCGCCAGGCGGCTCCCCATTCTTGAATTCGACTGGAGGCTCCATGACCCTGACAGGCAAGATGCTGATCGGCCAGACCCCCGTGGCCGGCACCCGTGAGGCCATCCAGGCCATCGACCCCCGCACCGGCCAGGCACTGTCGCCCGTCTACCCCGGTGGCGACGCAAGCCATGTGGACCAGGCCTGCGCACTGGCCGACGCGGCGTTCGACCCCTACCGCGAGACGTCGCTGGCGGACCGTGCGCGGTTTCTCGACACCCTTGCCGACGAAATCGAAGCCTTGGGCAGTGCCCTGATCGAACGCGCCGTGGCCGAGACCGGCTTGCCGACCGCACGTCTCCAGGGCGAGCGTGCGCGGACCTGCGGCCAGCTGCGCACCTTCGCCCGTGTCGTGCGAGCCGGTGAATGGCTCGATGTCCGCGTCGACACCGCGCAGCCCGAGCGCCAGCCATTGGCCAGGCCCGACCTGCGCCAGCGGCACATCGCGCTAGGGCCGGTCGCCGTGTTCGGTGCCAGCAATTTCCCCCTGGCCTTTTCCGTGGCCGGCGGCGACACCGCTTCGGCCCTGGCGGCCGGCTGCCCGGTGGTGGTCAAGGCCCATGGCGCCCATCCCGGCACCAGCGAGCTGGTCGGCCAGGCCGTGGCCCGTGCCGTCCAGGCCTGTGGCCTGCCGGAAGGGGTGTTTTCCCTGCTGCACGGGTCTGGACGCGAGGTGGGGATCGCCCTGGTCCGCGACCCGCGTATCAAGGCCGTCGGCTTCACCGGCTCGCGCAGCGGCGGGCTTGCCTTGTGCCAGGCGGCGCAGGCGCGTCCCGAGCCCATTCCCGTCTACGCGGAAATGAGCTCGATCAACCCGGTGTTCCTGTTCGAAGCCGCCTTGAGCGCGCGGGCTGATGCCCTGGCCCAAGGGTTCGTCGCCTCGCTGATCCAGGGCGCCGGGCAGTTCTGCACCAACCCGGGCTTGCTGATCGCCCGGCAGGGTCCGGCTCTGCAACGGTTCATCGCCTGCGCGAGCGAGCCGCTACAGCAGAGCGCTGCGCAGACCATGCTCACGCCCGGCATCTTCGACGCGTACCAGGCCGGGGTGACGGCCTTGGGCGCCCAGGCCCAGGCCGAACGCATAGCCCAGGGGCAGCCGGGTACCGGACCCAACCAGGGCCAGGCACATCTGTTCGTCACCCAGGCCCAGGCGTTTCTCGACGAACCTGCGCTCCAGGCCGAGATCTTCGGCGCCACGGCCCTGCTGGTGACCTGCGACAGCGATGAGCAGATGCGTCAGGTCGCCGAGCACCTGGAAGGGCAGCTGACGGCCACCTTGCACCTGGACGACGGCGACCTGGCCCGCGCCCAGGCCCTGCTGCCGACGCTGGAGCGCAAGGCCGGGCGCATCCTGGTCAACGCCTGGCCCACCGGCGTCGAGGTGTGCGATGCCATGGTGCACGGTGGGCCGTTCCCGGCCACCTCCGATGCACGCAGCACCTCGGTGGGCACGGCGGCCATCCAGCGCTTCCTGCGCCCGGTGTGCTACCAGGGCTTCCCCGAGGCCTTGCTGCCCGAGGCGCTCAAGCCTGCCAACCCGCTGCACCTGCGGCGTCTGCTCGATGGCGAACGGGAAGGCTGACCCATGCACGATCCTCATCCTGCCCATGACCTGCTCGTGGTCGGCGCCGGCATCGTCGGCGTCGCCTGTGCCCTGCAGCTGGCCCGTCAGGGCCGTCGGGTCACCCTGATCGACCGGCAGGCGCCCGGCCAGGGTGCGTCCTTCGGCAACGCCGGGCATCTGGCCACCGAACAGGTATTCCCGATCGCCGACCTGTCGATCCTCAGGCGCCTGCCGGGCATGCTGCGCGACCCCATGGGCCCACTGCGCCTGGACTGGAAATACCTGCCCAAGGCCACGCCCTGGTTCGCCCGGCTGCTGCTCAACCTGCGCCCGGCACCGTTCCAACGCAGCGTGACAGGGTTGCGTACGCTGAACGCAGCCAGCCTGGGGGCCTGGCAGCGGTTGCTGGCGTCCATCGAGCGGAGCGATCTGTTTCGCGAGGACGGCTCGCTGCTGGTGTTCGAGCGGGCCGAATCCCTGGCCGTGCTCGAGGCGCTGCGTGCACGCTTGCAGCAACACGACGTGCCGGTGGAGGCCTGGTCAGCCGACGCGGTGCAGGCGGCGGCCCCCCAGCTCAGCGAGACCCTGCGTGGCGGGCTGTACTTCCCGCGCACCGGGCATTTCCTCGACCCCTACCGCGTGGTACGCGAGCTGTTCGCCGCCGCCCAGGCCAGCGGCGTGCGCTTTCTCCAGGCGCAGGTCGACAGCGGCTGGCTGCACGGCGACGGGGTCAGCCTGCGCAGCGACCAAGGAGTGCTGACCGCGCGCCAGACCCTGATCAGCTGCGGCGCGCACTCTGCACGGCTGACCCAGGCGCTCACCGGCACACGGGTGCCCTTGGACACCGAACGCGGCTATCACCTGATGCTGCCCCACGAACACCAGCGTCTGCCGTTCGCGGTCACGTCGCTGGAACGCAAGTTCATCATGACCCCCATGGCCGACGGGCTGCGCCTGGCCGGCACGGTGGAATTCGCAGGGTTGCAGGCACCGCCGAACATGCAGCGTGCCTGGCAGTTGCACCGCCTGAGCCAGGGCCTGTTCAGGCAGCCCCTCGACGCACGGGACGCCACACCCTGGATGGGGTTTCGCCCGTCGCTGCCGGATTCGCTGCCGGTGATCGACCGGGTCTGCGACGGCCGCGTGCTGCTGGCCTTCGGTCACCAGCACCTGGGGCTGACCCAGGCCGCCGTGACCGCCGAATGGATCGGCCGGCTGGCTGACCAGGCGGGCGGGGAGGGCATGGCGGCTTACCGGTTGGAGAGGTTTTGAGCGGCAAGTCACGAGCTGCAAGCTGCAAGCTGAGCATGCCTGCTCATCCAGCGCGGTCCGCTTTTACTTGCAGCTTGAAGCTCATAGCTTGCAGCTCATAACTAGCAGCTCATTACTCCCGCATCGACTCCACCGAAAAGAGCCCCTCCAGGGCAGGCGTGAAGTGGGTGCAGTTGATGCGGGCCAGGTGGCGGTAGTCGCGGGTCACCGAGAACGACGAGCCGGGCATCAGCAGCACGCGCTGGCGCTCCAGGGCCTGCATGAACGGGTGCAGATCGGACAGTTCGGGGTGCGAGGCCCACAGGAACATGCCACCGGCCGGTACGATGTCGAAGGTCCAGCCGTGCGTGCGCAGGGCGCGCTGGGTCAGGGCCTGCCGGGCGATCAGTTTCTGCTGCAGGTCCTTCATGTGGCCGGCGTAGGTGCCGTCGGTGAGGATGGTGTTGACGAAGCGTTCGCAGAACGCCGGGACGGCCACGCAGGTCAGCAGCTTCAATCGGGTCAGGGGCTCGATGAAGTCGCGGGCGCAGGCGATGTAGCCCACGCGCAGGGACGCCGACAGGCACTTGGAGAAACTGCCGATGTAGATCACCCGGTTCAGGGCGTCGAGTTCGGCCAGGGTCTGGCGTGGGGTGGTGCTGAAGTCGCCATAGACGTCGTCTTCCACCACCACCATGTCATGGGCCACGGCCAGGCCCAGCACCTTGAACGCGTTGTGCGGCGCGATGTTGCCACCGGTGGGGTTGTGGAAGGTGCTGTTGCAGAAGAACGCCTTCACGGGGTGCCGGGCCAGGTGCTGCGCCATGACCGCGACGTCGGGGCCGTCCTGCAGGCGCGGAATGCCGATCACCTGGGCGCCGGCCAGTTGCAGGAGCTTGATCAGGTTGCCGTTGCACGGCTCGTCGACGAACACCCGGTCGCCCGGCGTGATCAGCAGCCGGGCCACCAGGTCCAGCGCCTGGGTGGCGCCCAGGGTGGTGAGGATCTGGCTCGGGCAGGCCTCGACGCGGGTCATGCGCTTGAGGTGCACGCTGAGCTGCTTGCGCAAGGGCAGGTGGCCGGAGATGTCGCCGTACTCCACCAGCGAGTGCTGTTCCAGGCGCGCCGTCCGGCGGATCGCCTTGGTCAGCAGGTCGGTGTCGCGCCAGGCCGCCGGTAGCCAGCCACAGCCCAGCTTGGTGTACTGCGGCCCCCCTTGCAGCAGCTTGAACAGCGGGTCGTTCACGGTGAACTCAGGCGCCAGCGGCGCTGCGACCGCTGCCTGGCCAGCCACGAAGTAACCGCGCCCCGGCTGGGCAACCAGCAGCCCTTCGCTGACCAGGCGCGCGCAGGCGCGGACCACGGTGTGGTAGCTGGCGCCGTGTCGGGCGACGAGCGTGCGGATCGAGGGCAGCCGTTGACCGGCCACCCATTCGCCCGCCTGCAGGCGTTGTTTCAAGGACGGGTAGAAGGCGTCGGCGCTCATGGGCATCACGCGGTCCGGCAGCTGTTAGAAAAAACACGCTAACAGTTCGCCAGGACGCTTGTCGACTGTGCGCCGATCGTGGCGCGCGCGGTGGGATCATGGGGACCGTACAGCGACACCCCGTCGCCCGTCCCCAACGAGCCCCTGCCATGACCGATGCGTTGCCTCGCCGCACCTACCTGTACTTCGCCGCGCAGTCGATCAACCTGACGGCTGCGGTCATGTCGGTCACCATGGCGGCCATCGTCGGCTCGACCCTTGCGCCCAGTGCCGCCTGGGCCACCGTGCCCTATGGCTGTCAGTTCCTGTTCGTGCTGCTTGCGACCTACCCGGCGGCCCGGCTGATGGCCTCGATCGGCCGCAAGAAGGCCTTCCTGCTGGGCGCCATTCCCTTGTTGGTCGCGGGCGTGACAGGTTACCTGGCGCTCGCGCAGCAGCAGTTCGGGCTCCTGGTGCTCAGCCATGCGGCCTTGGGCGTCTACATCGCCTTCGCCAACTTCAACCGGTTCGCCGCGACCGACCACCTGCCCCCGTCGCTCAAGCCCAGGGCCTTGTCGCTGGTCGTGGCCGGTGGCGTGCTGGCGGCCGTGTTCGGGCCGTTGCTGACCGAGGCCTTGAGGGGCGTGGTGGGCTTCCCCGTGTTTTCGTTGTGCTACGCCGCCTTCGTCGGGCTGGCGATGATGTCCGCGCTGCTGGCGGTCTGTCTGCCCACGGACGCTCCAAAGCCCGTCCAGCGGCAGCAGACCGCCGACGCGGCCTCCGATCGCCGGGTGACGCCGGACATCGCCATGGCCATGGCCGTGGCGGGTATCGGGTATGGCGTCATGAACCTGCTGATGATCCAGGCCTCGATGCACATGCGGCACCTGCACGCGGACTTCGCCGACATTCGTCTGGCGATCCAGTGGCACGTGATCGCCATGTTCGCACCGTCCTTCTTCACCGGGCAGCTCATCCGGCGACTGGGGATCAAGACCACCTTGCACGCGGGGTTCGCCTTGCTGCTGGGCTGCATGGCGCTCAACCTGGCCGGGGGCGGCCATGGGTTGATGACCCTGTCGCTGGTGGTGCTCGGGCTGGGCTGGAACCTGACCTACGTGGGCGGTGGGGCGCTGCTGACCCAGGCCTTGCACGGCAGCCCAATGGCGTTCCAGGTGCAGGGCAAGAACGACCTGGTGATCGCCCTGAGCGCGACCGTGGGCGCCTTCGCGCCGTCGTTGCTGTTCAGCAGCGTGGGCTGGGGCGGCACCAACGTGGTGTGCCTGGTGCTGTGCGTCGCGGTGTGGATCGCCATGGGGGTAGGGCTTAGCAAGGGCCGCCAGCCACGACCGGCGACCTCGTGAACCCTAGCCAGATCGGGCGGGCGGCTTCGACGCCGCCCGCCGCGCAGGTCAGTGCAGTTTCAGGCGCGGCTCGGTGCCACGGCCGATGCGGCTGCCCAGCATCAGCATGAGCGTGCGGAAGGTGCCGTACAGCGCCATCTGGTGCATGCGATACAGCGAGACGTAGAACATCCGCGCCAGCCAGCCTTCGAGCATCACGCTGCCGGTCAGGTTACCCATCAGGTTGCCGACCGCCGAGAAGCGCGACAGCGACACGAGCGAGCCGTAGTCACGGTAGGCGTAGGTCGGCAGCGGCTTGCCCTCCAGGCGTGCCTTCAGGCTCTTGACCAGCAACGAGGCCTGCTGGTGCGCAGCCTGGGCGCGCGGCGGCACGTTGCGGTCGCTGTCCGGCTGCGGGCAGGCCGCGCAGTCACCGAAGGCGAAGATGTCGTCGTCCAGGGTGGTCTGCAGGGTCGGGCGCACCACCAGCTGGTTGATGCGGTTGGTTTCCAGGCCGTCGATGTCCTTGAGGAAGGCCGGCGCACGGATGCCCGCCGCCCAGACCTTGAAGCGCGCCTGGATCACCTCGCCGCTGGCGGTCTTGAGGCCGTCTTCGGTGACTTCGCTGACCGAGGCATTGGTCATCACGGTGATGCCGAGCTTCTCCAGGGTCTTGTGCACCGGCTTGCTGATGCGCTCGGGCAAGGCCGGCAGCACGCGCGGGCCGGCTTCGATCACGGTGATGTGCATGTCCTGGGGCTGGATGCTGTCCAGGCCATAGGCGGCCAGCTCGTGGGCCGCATGGTGCAGCTCGGCGGCCAGCTCCACGCCCGTGGCGCCCGCCCCGACGATGGCCACGCTGATCTTCTCGCTGGCGACGTCGCCAGCATGGGCGCGCAGGTAGTGGTTGAGCAGTTGCTGATGGAAGCGCTCGGCCTGCTTGCGAGTGTCCAGGAACAGGCAGTGCTGCGCCGCGCCCAAGGTGCCGAAGTCGTTGGTGTTGCTGCCCACGGCGATGACCAGGGTGTCGTAGCTCAGCACGCGGGCCGGCAGCAGCTCGCGCCCATCCTCGTCCAGGGTGGCGGCCAGCTGGATCTGCTTGGCCTGACGGTCCAGCCCGCTCATGCGTCCCAACTGGAAGTTGAAGTGGTTCCACTTGGCTTGCGCCACGTAGTTCAGCTCGTCTTCCGAGGAGTTCAGCGAGCCGGCGGCCACTTCATGCAGCAGCGGCTTCCAGATGTGCGTCAGGTTGGCGTCGACCAGGGTGATGTCGGCCTGCTTGCGCTTGCCCAGGCGCTTGCCCAGGTGGGTCGCCAGTTCCAGGCCGCCGGCGCCGCCGCCAACGATCACGATGCGATGTGTCATGGGAGAGTCTCGTAAGGTTAAAGGAATGCGTGGCCTGGAAGGCCGGCCGTGACGTCCTGCAGTGGAGGGCGAGCGCAAGGCAGCTCAGAGCACCTGTCCACGGGGGCGACGGCAAAACGAGGTTCCGCCCGACGGCGACGCACAGGGTCGGCGCAGGGCACGGCAGATGCCGTGCAGGCTCACGCCCGGCAGGGCGCCGAGGGGAGGGGCGGTGGTCAACGACAGGACGCGGGTCTCGGGGAGACAGGCGACTGGTCATGCGGGGCCTCGTCGAATGGGCACTGGGACGTGCGGGCAAGGCCACGCGCGTGGGCACGGGTCCTGACCGGGAAGCATGAACGTCCTTTCAATGACGCAGAGTGTACGCTATCGCGCGGCGCGGCGGCAGAGGCTCACAGGCTGATGCCCACATCGAAGACGATGCTGCGGCCCAGGTTGGCGCGCAGAAAGTCCGGCGCGCCGGGGTGCGCGAACAGCACACGGGCGAAGGTCGGGCCGACCACCGACAGCGAGCGCCAGCCCTGGCGCAGGTATTCGGTCGGCGGCGGGAAATGGCTGTTGAGGTCGAGCACTTCGCGCTTGAGGGTCGTGAAGGCGATGATGTCTAGCGTGCCCAGGTCCAGCCCGCGCTCGCGGTAGTTGTGCGCCTTCTTGCGCAGGGTCGGCGCCAGCCGTTGCAACAGCTCCGACGCGCTGATCCGCCGAGGACGTGCCTCGCGCCGTACCAGCTGGCTGAGCGAAAACGCACTGCGCCGCCGTTGCAGCTCTTCGCGCCATTCATCGTTCAGGCGCCGCCCCTCGTCCAGCACGAAGAACACCTCGAACGCCGCGTCACGGAACAGGACGTCGGGAGGCTCCTGCTCAGCCGGAGTGAAGTCCTCGCTGCGGTAGGCGATGTTCAGGCCCTGCAGCAGGCGCTGGCAGACCCAACGCTCACGCTCCCATTTGCGGGCATTGGACAGAAAGGCATTGGCCTGCTCGGCCTGGATGGTGAGCAGGCGCAGGTAGTCTGAGTCATCCATGCACACAGCTTAGTCGCAAACTGTGACGGTATGAGGAGGGAAGGTGGGAGAGACGCGGATGCGAAAGAGGGGCGCGACAGTACAGGCAGTTGCCGCCACGTGGCGGCTCGCACGCCGCTCCTGCACCCGTAGCCCCCACTGCGGAATTGCAGGCCATCCCTGTCCCCTGTAGATACCGTCTTGATCCTCACTTCGCAAGCGCGATATGAGGGTCGAACGGCCTATCGGATTTCACCACGCCATATACCAGGTGCAGCAGCTTGCGCATGGCCGCACAGACGATCTGTTTGTACGCTTTGCGTCGAGTGTTCAGCCGCTCTGCCAGTGCCTTGATGACCGGGTTGAAGCGCATCGAGACCGTACCGGCCATGAACAGGCCTGCCCGTAACCTGGACGAGCCCACGCGCGAGATGGTCGTTTGACCAACCTTCTCCCCTGACTGGTGAACCATCGGATTCAGTCCGGCGAACGCAACGATGGCAGAGGGGCTTTCGTACTTCAGCGGATCGCCCAGCTCGGCAAGCA
>Ga0308168_1000745_pt1 | contig 35588 bp, 29 predicted proteins | sample PhyCR2_FD_202133 | JGI IMG/M metagenome (GOLD analysis project Ga0308168, IMG submission 202133) | Phyllosphere microbial communities from UC Gill Tract Community Farm, Albany, California, United States - DLSLRC.R2 | ecosystem: Host-associated > Plants > Phyllosphere > Unclassified | place: USA...
ATTGCCTTCATCGGCCGCCGCCGGCCGGCTCGGCTGGGCGCGGTTCTCCAGCACCAGCCGGGCCAGGTCTGCGGGCGGCAGCGCGCGCGAAAAATGGAAACCCTGGATCTCGTCGCAGCGGTGGCGCCGCAGCAGCGCCATCTGGGCGCGCGACTCCACGCCTTCCGCGATCACCTGCATGTGCAGGCTGTGCGCCATGCTGATGATGGCCAGCGCGATGGCGGCGTCGTCCGGATTGGTCGTGATGTCGCGCACGAAGGCAATGTCGATCTTCAACTTGTCGATCGGGAAGCGCTTCAGGTAAGCCAGGCTCGAATAGCCGGTGCCGAAGTCGTCGATGGCGATGCGGATGCCCAGCTCCTTCAGGCTGCGCAGCACCTGGATGGTGTGTTCGGCATTGCTCATCAGCGCGCTCTCGGTCAGCTCCAGTTCCAGCAGGCCGGCATCGACGTTGTGGCGCGCCAGCGCGGCGCGGACGTCGCCTTCCAGATCGCCTTCGACGAACTGGCGGCTGGAGACGTTGACGGCCACGCGCACGTCGCGCACGCCTTCTGCGTTCCAGGCGGCGATCTGGCGGCAGGCCTCGTCGACGATCCAGGCGCCCACGCGCACCACCATGCCGGTGTCTTCCATGACCGGCACGAACTCGGCGGGATAGACCAGGCCGAACCCGGGGCGGCGCCAGCGCAGCAGCGCCTCGACCCCGCTGACGCGCCCGGTGTTGAGGTCGAGCTTGGGCTGGTAGTGCAGCTCGAACTGCTCGCCGTCCAGCGCCCCGCGCAGCGCCAGTTCCAGGTCCAGGCGCGCCAGCACCTGCACGTTCATGCCGGCCGTGAAGAAGCGGAAGCCGTCGCGCCCGGCCTCCTTGGCGCGCACCATGGCGACGTCGGCATACTTGACCAGGGTGCCGGGATCGGTGGCGTCGTCCGGGTACATGGCGATGCCGATGCTGGCGGTCAGCAAGGCTTGCTTGCCGTGCAGGTCGAAGGGCGTGCGCAGCACCTCGCGCACCTCGTTCGCCACCGTCACCGCTTCCTCGCCCTGCTGCTCGCGGGTCATGGTGAGGATCAGCGCGAACTCGTCGCCGCCCAGGCGGCCGACGCTGTCGCGCAGGCGCACCCGGCGCACCAGGCGGGTGCTGAACTGGCGCAGCAGCTCGTCGCCCAGCGCCGGACCGAGCGAATCGTTGATGATCTTGAAGCGGTCGAGGGTGATGAACAGCACCGCGATGCGCCAGTTCTTGTCCTGCGCCAGCTCGATGGCATCGCGCAGGGTCTGGAAGAACAAGGTGCGGTTCGGCAGGCCGGTCAGGCTGTCGTAGTTCGACATATGCTTCAGGCGCTGGGCCGCATGCAGGCGCTCGCTGATGTCGCGCGCCACCGCGATCAGCATGCGCGTGCCGTCCAGCTGCTGCAACTGCCAGCTGATCTCGACCGGCACCGCACCCTGCCCGTCCGAGCGCAGCAATTCGGTTTCGACGATGTCGTGCTCGCGCGGCGCCGAGGCCGGATCGGCATAGCGCTCCAGCTGGGCGCGTTCGGCCAGGCCCAGCGCCACCGGCTCGATGCGCAGCAGCGCCTCGCGTGAAAAACCGAGCATGCGGCAGGCGCCGTCGCTGACGTCGATCATCGTCATGTGGTGCGCATCGACCAGGAAGATGGCGTCGGCGGTGGCGTCCATGGCGCCGCGGAAGCGCTGCAGCTCGGCGGTGCGCTCGCGCACCTTGCGCTCCAGGCGCAAACCGTGCTCGCGAGATTCCTTGTGCAGCAGGCGCACTTCGAGCAGGTTGCGGATGCGCGTCATCACCTCGACCGTGTCGAAGGGCTTGCCGATGAAGTCGCGCGCGCCGGCTTCCAGCGCGGCCAGCTTCTTGTCCGGTTCGGCGGTCACCACCAGCACCGGCAGCCAAGCTTCGCGCTCCATGGGTTTCAGCGCTTCCATCACCTGGAAGCCGTCCATGTGCGGCATCTGCAGGTCGAGGATGATCAGGTCGTAGCTGTGCTGCAGGTGCAGGGTGGCCACCTGGCGCGGGTCGGTGGTGCTCGACACCTGTTCGTAGCCGGTGGTCTTGAGCAGGAATTCGAGCAGCTGCACGTTGACCGGTTCGTCGTCCACGACCAGGATGCGCGCGCGCCGGATGTCGGTGGGTGAAATCATGGCAATGCCCTTTCCTGGCCGGCATGCCGGGCCAGCACGCCGTCGATGGCCTCGTTGAATTTGTCGATGTCGATCGGTTTCGTCAGGTAGCGGTCGAAGCCGGCCGCCAGTCCGCGCTCGATGTCGTGCGGCATGGCGTTGGCGGTGAGGGCGATCGCCGGGATGGCGGCGGTGTCGGGGTCGCGCCGCAGCTGCGCCAGCACCTCGAAGCCGTTCATGCCGGGCAGGTTCAGGTCCATCAGCACGGCTTGCGGACGCTGGCTGCGCGCCAGCGACAGGCCGAAGTGGCCGTCGGGCGCCGACAGCAGGCGCAGGTCGGGACGGAAGCCGACGATTTCCTGCACCAGCCTGAGGTTCGCCGGGTTGTCTTCGATATAGAGCAGCAGGTGGGGCGAGGCCACCGCCGGCGCGGCCGGCACTGCTTCGGCTTCGGCAGCGGCTTCGGGCTGGTCCGCCACCGTTGCCGGCGCCGCCTCGGTCGCCAGCTCGATCCAGAACACGCTGCCCACGCCCGGGCTGCTGGTGACGCCGATCTCGCCGCCCATCATCTCCACCAGGCGCTTGGTGACCACCAGGCCGATGCCGGTGCCTTCCTGGGTGCCGCCTTCCTGGCCCAGGCGGTTGAAGGGCTGGAACAGCGCGGCCATCTGGCCCGAGTCCAGGCCCATGCCGGTGTCGCGCACCGACAGGCGCAGCCGCTGCGGCCCGGCCGCGACCACGTCGACCACCACCGCGCCGCCATCGCGGTTGTACTTGACGGCGTTGGACAGCAGATTGAGCAGCACCTGCTTGAGACGGGTGCGGTCGGCGCGCAGCAGGGCCGCCTGCTCGCCGTCCGGGAACAGCACGCGGATGCCGCGCGCGGCCGCCAGCGGTCCGATCATGGTGCGGCACTCCAGCAGGATCTCGGCCAGGCCGACCGCTTCCATGCTCAGCTTCAGCGCGCCCGCTTCGACCTTGGCCAGGTCGAGGATCTCGTTGATCAGGGTGAGCAGGTGGCGCCCCGACTTCAGGATGTGGTTGGCGAACTCGGTCTTCTGTTCCGGCGTGGTCGGCATGCTGTTCGATGCCAGGATCTGGGCGAACCCGAGGATGGCGTTCAGCGGCGTGCGCAGCTCGTGGCTCATCGAGGACAGGAAGGCCGACTTGGCCTGGTTGGCGGCGCGCGCTTCCTCGATCGCCAGCTCGAGTTCGGAATTGGCCAGTTCCAGCTGCATGGTGCGTTCGTGCACGCGCTGTTCCAGCTCTTCGTTCAGGCGCATCACCTCCTGCTGGGCACGGGCGCGCTCCTGGGCTTCGCGCGCGATCTCGCGGTTGGAGCTTTCCAGCGCCCGCGTGCGCAGCTCGATCTCCGCCAGCATGGCGTTGAAGGAATCGACCAGGTCGGCCGCCTCGTCCTCGCTGATGCGCGGCGCACGGCGCGAATAGTCGCGCCGCGCCACTACTTCGCGCGCGATGTTGGTGATGGCATCGATCGGCGTGGTGATGGTGTGGCCGAGGCGGCGCACCAGCAGCCAGGCGGTCAGCAGCGCCAGCAGGACGACGCCGGCGGCGATCAGCAGGTAGTCGCGCATGCGCTCGATCAGCAGGTTTTCCGAGCGCAGGTAGACCGTGCCCAGCACCTCGCCGTTTTCCTGGATCGGCTTGAACAGCACCAGGTCGTCGCCATCCCTGGCGCGGCCCGCTTTGCCGGGGCTGTGCGGGAAGGCGGCGCGCTCGCCCGGCGCCACGTAGTAGGCGAACAGGGCGCCGTTCTGGTCGTACAGGGCGGCGGCCAGCAGCGAGGGCCGGCTGCGCAGCAGCGCCAGGTTTTCGCGCGCCAGGCGCGGGTCGTCGAAGGCCAGCGCCGCCGTGGTCATGTGGCCGACCAGCTCGGCCTGGGTGGCCAGGTCGAGCTGCAGCGCGTGCTGGTAGCTGCGCAGGTCGTAGGCGACCACGGTGCCGAGCGACACCACCAGCGCCGCCAGCGTGGTCGACATCACGATCGTGACCAGCTTTTCGCGGATCGAGCGGCGCCGGATCATGCGGCCACCGCCGTCGTCAGGTCCTGCATCGTCGATGAAAGCTCGGTGAAAAGTAAAAAAAGAAGTGAATGCGCAGCTGCGCGGACGCGCCGTGCAGATGGGCAGAATAACAGCAGGGCTCGCCATAACGTCGCACGGCTTGATTGCCGATGCGCAGTTCATGCACGGTCAATACGCTGTGGCTGCGCGGCCGCTGCGGGGCCAGGCGTGACATTTGCTTAATATTCTAGCGCCGTGCGCGGGCCAGGCGCGCTAGAATGAGGCGGGTGCCGGCAGGCTTGATGTGGCGTCAATATCCTGCCCTCATGCACAGGCAATTTCCGCACATGAAGCGATGGAGGACGACACGTGACGAACGACATTCTTGACCTGGCGGCCCGCGTCGGCCGCGCACTCGAAGCCAAGGGCCTGCTGCTGGCAACCGCCGAATCCTGCACCGGCGGCGGCGTGGCCCAGGCCATCACCGAGATCCCCGGCTCGACCGGCTGGTTCGAACGCGGCTTCGTGACCTATTCGAATGCTTCCAAGAGCGAGATGCTGGACGTGCCGGGCGCCCTGATCGCGCAGCTCGGCTCGGTCAGCGAGGAAGTCGCCGGTGCCATGGCGCAAGGCGCGGTCGCCAACAGCAACGCCGACATCGCCGTCTCGACTACCGGCATCGCCGGCCCCACCGGCGCCGTGCCCGGCAAGCCGGTCGGCACCGTCTGCTTCGGCTGGTCGAAGGGCGAGACCACCCATACCGAACGCCTGGTGTTCGCGGGCGACCGCCAGGCGGTGCGCGAACAGACGGTGGCGCACGCGCTGGCGGGCCTGCTGCGCTTCATCGAATAATGCCGGCGGACAAGTCCCATGCCGCGGCGGCCTGGGTGCTGTCGGGCGCGGCCTGGGCCTTGTGTACCGGCGCTGCTGCTGCCGATGATCCGGCTGATGAGGCAAGCGCCACGACGGTGTATGCGGTGGGCGACATCGCGCGCTGCGCCCATCCCAACCCCAAGTATTCGGGCGCCTCCGATACCGCCGCCACCGTCGCCGCCGGGCTGGCCGCCGATCCGGCGGCGCTGGTGCTGACCCTGGGCGACCACACCTATCCGCGCGGCACGGCCAAGGAGTTCCGCGACTGCTATGCGCCGACCTGGGGCCGCTTCAAGGACCGCACCTGGCCGGCGCCGGGCAACCACGAATACTACACGCCGAAGGCGGCGCCCTACTTCGCCTACTTCGGCGAGCGCGCCGGGCGCGGCTACTACAGCGTCGAGCTGCCGGGCTGGCACCTGGTCTCGCTGGACAGCAACCTCGATGCCGGCGAACACGCGGCCCAGCTGGCCTGGCTGCGCGCCGACCTGGCCAGCCATCCGGCGCGCTGCACGCTGGCCTTCTGGCACCATCCGCTGTACAGCTCCGGTGGCCACGGCAGCATTCCGCGGATGCGCGACGCCTGGGAGCTGCTGCAACAGGCCGGCGCCGAGCTGGTGCTGTCCGGGCATGACCACGATTACGAACGCTTCGCGCCCCAGGACGCCCACGGCCGCGCCGATCCGGCGCGCGGCATGCGCCAGTTCGTGGTCGGCACCGGCGGCGCCTACCCGACGCCCTTCCTGCTGACCGTGGCCAACAGCGAGCTGCGCGACGCCAGCCGCACCGGCGTGCTGCGACTGCGCCTGCGCGCCGGCGGCTACGACTGGGAATTCATCGAGTCGGCCAGGGTCACCACGCTGGGCGTGGCGGCGCCGGACCGCGGCAGCGCGGCCTGTCACTGAATTTGTCACTGCATGCTCATCGAATGGAGCCGGCCATGAAAGCGTGCCTGTCCTTGCTGCTGTCCCTGTCGATCTTGCTGCCGGCCGCCGCCCAGACACCCGCATCTGCTCACCCTCCGGCGGCGGCCGACAGCACCCTGCCGCGCATCGCCTTCGAGAAGACCACCCTGCCCAACGGCCTGGAAGTGATCCTGGTCGAAGACCACCGCCTGCCCATCGTCGCCGTCAACATCTGGTACCACGTGGGCCCGGCCAACGAGGCGCCGGGCCTGACCGGCTTCGCCCACCTGTTCGAGCACATGATGTTCGCCGCCACGCGGCACCTGCCGCGCGGCCAGGCCGACCGCCTGCTGGAAGCCGCCGGCGCCACCGACAGCAATGGCAGCACGGATTACGACCGCACCAATTACTACGACACACTGCCGTCGAACCAGCTCGAACTGGGGCTGTGGGTGCATGCCGACCGCATGGGGTATTTGCTCGACGTGCTCGACCAGGCCGCGCTGTCGAACCAGCAGGACGTGGTGCGCAACGAGCGCCGCCAGAGCGTGGAGAACCGGCCCTACGGCATCGTCGAAGAAGCGCTGAACCACGCGCTGTTCCCGAAGAACCATCCGTATTACGCCTCGGTGATCGGCTCGCATGCCGACATCCAGAACGCGAAACTGGGCGACGTGCGCGACTTCTTCCGCCGCTACTACGGCCCCAACAACGCCAGCATCGTGATCGCCGGCGACATCGACAAGGCCAAAACGCGGGCCCTGGTGGCGAAGTATTTCGGCGGCTTCCAGCGCAGCGCACCGGTGGCGATACCGAAAGTCTCGACGCCGCCGATCACGCACGAGCGGCGCCTGACGGTGAATGACCGCGTCGAGCTGCCGCGCCTGTACATGGCCTGGCTGACGCCGCCGGCCTACCAGCCGGGCGATGCCGAGCTGGCGGTCACGAGCCAGATCCTGGCCGGCGGCAAGGCCGGGCGCCTGTACAAACGCCTGGTCTACGAGCGCCAGATCGCGCAGGACGTGGCGGCGGCGCAGAATTCGTATGCGCTTACCTCCACCTTCATGATCGATGCCACCGCCCGCCCCGGCCATGATGCGGCCGAACTGGAAGGCGCGATCGATGCCGAGCTGAAGACGCTGCGCGAGCTCGGTCCGTCCGACCAGGAAGTCGAGCGCGCCCGCAACACCATCGAGACCGCGATGCTGAGCGCGATCGAAAAACTGGGCGGCGCCGGCCTGGCCAACCAGATGAACCAGTACAACCAGTACACCGGCGATCCCGGTTACCTGAACCGCGACCTGGCGCGCCTGCGCCGCGTCAGCGCGGCCGACGTGCGCCGCGTGGCGCGGGCGTATCTGCAGCCGAACGCGCGCGTGGTGGTGACAGGCAGGCCGGGCAAGCCCGCGCTGGGTCCCGACCTGCCCCCGCCTTCGGTCAAGCTGAAACCGGGCGCCGCTGCGGCCGCCGCCATCAACAAGGACGAAGCCTGGCGCCGCACGCCGCCGAAACCCGGTCCGGCACCGGCATTCACCCTGCCCGGCGGCGAGTCCTTCAAGCTGCCCAACGGGCTCACCGTGATCCACCATTACAACCCGGCGCTGCCGCTGGTGGCCGCCGAGCTGGTGATCAAGAGCGGCTCGGACGCCAATCCGGACGACCAGCCCGGCCTGGCCGGCTTCACCGCCCAGCTGCTGGAAGAAGGCACGGCGACCCGCAGCGCCCCGCGCATCGCCGACGAGATCGCGCAGCTGGGCGCCTTCCTCGGCAGCAGCAGCACGGCCGACGCGTCCACCGTGTCCTTGCTGTCGCTGCGCTCGACCTTCCCGCAAGCGCTGGACGTGCTGGCCGACGTGGTCCAGCATCCGGCCTTTCCGACCGCCGAAGTGGAGCGCCAGCGCGCCGCGCGCCTGGGAGAATTGACCCGGCAGCGCGACGATCCGGCGCAGGTGGCGGCGGTGGCCGCGGCCGGCGCGCTGTACGGGCCGCGCCATCCCTACGGCTACGGCCAGCTCGGCACCGAGCCGGCGATCCGCGCGGCCACGCGCGACGACCTGGTGGCCTTCTGGCGCCGCCATTACCTGCCGTCGAATGCCGCGCTGATCGTTGCCGGCAGCATCACGCGCGAGGAGCTGCAGGCACTCGCCGGCGCGCGCTTCGGCGCCTGGCCGCGCGCCCAGGCGGCACCGGCCAAGCTGGACGATGCCGCCGGCGGCAAGGCGCGCCTGGTCATCGTCGACAAGCCCGGCGCGCCCCAGACCGCGCTGCGCGTGACCGGGATCGCCGCCCAGCGCAAGACGCCCGACTACCCGGCCATGCAAGTGATGAACGCGGCGCTGGGCGGCCTGTTCTCGAGCCGCATCAACCTCAAGCTGCGCGAAGAGAAGGGTTACAGCTACGGCGTGTTCTCGGCCTTCCGCTACAACCGCACGCCGGGCCCCTTCACCATCGCCGGCAGCGTGCGCACCGACGCCACCGGCGCGTCCATCACCGAAATTTTCAAGGAAGTGCGCGCCATGCGCGCGGCGCCGCTGCCGGCGGCCGAGCTGGCCGGTGCGCGCGACTCGCAGGTGTATTCGCTGCCCGGCCAGTTCGAGACCAACAGCGGCGTCGGCGCCAGCCTGGCTGAAACCTTCGTGTTCGACCTGCCGCTCGACTACTGGCGCAGCCTGCCCGACGCCTTGCGCCGGGTGACGGCGGCGCAAGTGCAGGCGGCGGCCGGCACCTAGCTGCAGCCGGAACGGATGAAGGTGATCGCGGTGGGCGACCGCGCCGCCATCCTGCCGCAGCTGAAGGACCTGGGCCTGGGGCAGCCGGAATTGCGCGATGCGGATGGGCAGTTGCCATGATGAGGTAAAGAACGCTACCCGCCATGCATCTGCTTGCCACATAAAAACTTGCGCAGCCGGGCTTGCAGCGCTTAACATGTGAACACTTCTTCAAACGTTAAGCTTCAGCCTCGCAACCTTGATCACGCCACCCGACATCGACAACGCGGTCGACGAACTCGCCGACCTGTTCCACCTGCTGGGCGACCCGACCCGCCTGCGCATCGTGCTCGCCTGCCTGGCGCAGCCGACCGCCGTGGGCGACATCGCCGCCACCTTGAATTTGTCCAGCTCGCTGGTCAGCCACCATCTGCGCCTGCTACGCGCGGCCCGCATCGTCAAGGCCGAGCGCCAGGGCAAGCAAGTGTTCTATGCCGCCGCCGACGCCCACATCAGCGGCCTGCTCGCCAACATGTTCGAACACATCGCCGAACCGGCCACGGAAACTCTCACAGGACTCGACGCATGAGCCAACACGACCACCAGCATCACGACCATGACCACGGCCACAGCCACGGCTTCGGTCACCACCATCACCACCCGGCCCCGGCCGACGCCGGCCGCGCCTTCGTGCTGGCGATCGGCGTCAACACCGCCTTCGTCGCCATCGAGTTCATCTACGGCTTCATCGCCAATTCGACCGCGCTGATGGCCGACGCCGGCCACAACCTGTCCGACGTGCTGGGCCTGATGCTGGCCTGGGGCGCGGCGCATTTCGCCAAAAGGGCGCCCACCCATCGCTTCACCTACGGCTTGCGCGGCGGCTCGATCCTGGCCGCCTTCCTGAACGCCCTGCTGCTGCTGGTGGCCTGCGGCGCCATCGGCTGGGAAGCCGTGCTGCGCTTCGCCCATCCGGAACCGGTGGCCGGCACCACGGTGTCGGTGGTGGCGGGCATCGGCGTCCTCGTCAACGGTTTCTCGGCCTGGCTGTTCATGTCCGGCAGCAAGAACGACATCAACGTGCGCGGCGCCTACCTGCACATGGCGGCCGATGCCGCGCTGTCGCTGGGCGTGGTGGTGGCCGGCCTGGTGGTGATGGTCACGGGCTGGAGCTGGCTGGATCCGGCGGTCAGCCTGGTGATCGTGCTGATCATCGTGGCCGGCACCTGGTCGCTGATGAAGGAATCGGTGCAGATGGCGCTGGCGGGCGTGCCGGCCGGCGTCGATGCCGCCAAGGTCAATACCTTCCTGGCGGCGCAGCCGGGCGTGACCGAGGTGCACGACCTGCACATCTGGGCGATGAGCACCACCGAGAACGCGCTGACCGCCCATTTGGTGATGCCGGGCGGGTATCCGGGCGACGCCACCATCGACGAAGTCGTCGCCCGGCTGCGCGCCGATTTTTCGATCCACCATTGCACGCTGCAGGTGGAGCAAGGGACGACCAAGCACAGCGGCTGTGCCTTGCGCGAGGTGCATGAAGAGCACGATCATGGGCATACGCATGGCCATGCGCACGCGCATTGATTTGTAGGGTGGGGCCATTCAGGCCAATGGTCTGAATAGCGAGCTCACGCCGAAGCCGGCATGACGCAAACGTCCACGTGGGCACGGGGTGCCCACCCTACGCGATAGCGAACGTTTTCTAACCCGCCAGGTTCGCAAACAGCGCTGTACTGAGATACCGCTCCCCGAACGAGGGAATGATCGTCACGATCAGCTTGCCCGCATTCTCCGGCCGCCGGGCCACCTGCATGGCCGCCCACAGCGCGGCACCGGATGAAATCCCGACCAGCAAGCCCTCTTCACGCGCCGCCGCGCGCGCGGTCTCGAAGGCGGCGTCGTTGCTCACCGCGATGACTTCGTCGTAGGCATGGGTGTTCAGTACTTCCGGCACGAAGCCGGCGCCGATGCCCTGGATCGGGTGCGGGCCCTTGCTGCCCTTCGACAGCATGGGCGAAGCTTCCGGTTCCACGGCAATTGCTTGAAAACCGGGCTTGCGTGCCTTGAGCACCTCGGCCACGCCGGTGATGGTGCCGCCGGTGCCGACGCCGGCCACCAGGATGTCGATCTTGCCGTCGGTGTCGCGCCAGATTTCCTCGGCGGTGGTACGGCGGTGCACTTCCGGGTTGGCGGGGTTGTTGAATTGCTGGGGCATGAAGCAGTTGGGGTCGGCTGCCACGAGTTCCTCGGCGCGGCGGATCGCGCCCAGCATGCCTTCCGGGCCGGGCGTCAGCACCAGCTCGGCGCCATAGGCGCGCAGCAGCATGCGTCGTTCGTTGCTCATGGTTTCCGGCATCACCAGCCGGCAGCGGTAGCCGCGCGCCGCGCACACCATCGCCAGCGCGATGCCGGTGTTGCCGCTGGTGGGTTCGACGATGATGGTGTCCGGGCCGATCTTGCCGGCCTGCTCGGCCGCCTCGATCATCGCCAGCCCGATCCGGTCTTTCACGCTGTGCGCCGGATTGTAGAACTCGAGCTTGGCCAGGATGTCGGCGCCAGCCCCCTGGGACAGGCGCCGGATCCGCACCAGCGGGGTATTGCCGATCAGTTCAGTAACGTCGTTTGCGATGCGCATGGCTGACTCCCCTGCTAGTGCGTTTGGATTTACTGCATGAACTTATTTCACGTCGACCAGTTCCACGTCGAAGATCAGATCCGAATCCGGCGGAATCGAGCCGCCCGGCGCGCCGCGCTTGCCGTAGGCCAGCTCGCTCGGCACGATCAGGGTGCGCTTGCCACCCACCTTCATGCCGACCACGCCCTGGTCCCAACCCTTGATGACCTGGCGTGCGCCGAGCTGGAATTCCAGCGGCGTGCGGCCGGCGTCGAGCGAGGAGTCGAACTTGCGGCCGCGCTGCTTGGCGGCCAGCGGGCGGTAGAACCAGCCGGTGTAGTTGACCACGGCGGTGCTGCCGATCACGGCTTCCTTGCCGCTGCCGACCTTGAGGTCGTTGATCTGCAGCTGCGGGCCCTGCGCCACCGGCGTGTCGGTGGTCTGCTGGGTGCTGCCGGGCGTGGCGGCGGCGGCTTGTCCGGCTGCGGATGGCGTCGAGTCCTGGGCGCTGGCAAGGCCTGCCGCCAGCAGCAGGCCCAGGAAAGTAAGACGATGAGGAAGACGACGGATCATGGAGCCTCTTTCACGAATCAGTAAATAACTGATCCTATGATAACAAGGCCTCTTCCAGTTGCCCAGCGTCGTCGGCGGCAAGGATGGCAGGTGCGGCAGGTGCCGCCGCCGGGGTGGCTTGCAGAACAGCTTTTGGCACGGCCGCGTTCGCTTCATCGGCCAGCTTGCGCAGCAGGTGAGCGGCGGCCACCATGCCGAAGGTCGCGGTCACGACCATGCTGGAACCGAAGCCGGCGCAATTCAGGCCGGTGATGCTGTTCGGATCGATCGCGCAGGCATCGCCGGTTTCCGGGCCGCGCTGGGCTTCCATCGAGAACACCGCATCGATGTGGTACTTGTGCTTTTCGCCACGCGCGAAGCCATAGTTGGCACGCAAGATCTTGCGCACCCGTTTCAGCAGGGGTTCCTGCTCGGTGCGGGCGAGGTCGCGCACCTCGACCTTGGTCGGGTCCGTCTGGCCGCCGGCGCCGCCGATGGTGATGAGCGGCATCGCATGCTGGCTGCACCAGGCGATCAGGGCCGCCTTGGCCTTGGCGCTGTCGATGGCGTCGACCACATAATCAAAGCGATTGATCCCGATCATCGTCGGAATGTTGTCCTGGTCGATGAAATCCTCGACCAGTTCGACTTCGCAGTATGGATTGATCAGGGCGATGCGCTGCTTCAGCGCCTCGATCTTGGGCATGCCGATGGTGTTCGACAAAGCCTGGATCTGGCGGTTGATGTTCGATTCGGCCACGTTGTCGAGGTCGATCAGGGTCAGGCGGCCGATGGCGCTGCGGGCCAGCGCCTCGACGATCCAGGAACCGACGCCGCCGACACCGACCACGCAAACGTGCGCCGCACGGAAGCGTTCCAGTGCACGCTCGCCGTAGAGTCGGGCAATGCCGCCGAAGCGGCGCGCGAAGTCGACCTCGTCATCGTGTGCGATCGTGGCCGGCTGGAGGAAAAGTTCGGGAGTGGTCGTCATCATCCTCCCATTTTAACGGACGCCGCCGCGTTCCTTGCTCTAAAATAACTTTCAGTCAATCAAATTTTCACGTTTCATTCACGTGCCCGCAACAACCATTCGACTCCGTCACCATGAGCCAGCTCCTCCCCGATCCCGCACCCGATTTCGACCAGCCGGTCGCCGTCCTCAAGCATTGCCACGGACGCATCCGCAAGCAGCTGGAGACCCTGGAAAAACTGTTGCCGCACCTGCAGGCGCATGGCGCCGACGAGCAGGCGCGCCAGGCGGCCCAGGCCGTGCTGAAGTATTTCGACAAGGCCGCCCACCTGCACCATGAGGACGAAGAGCAGGACCTGATTCCGATGCTGCACGCTACCGCGCAAGGCGAGGACGCGGCCACGCTGCAGGCGCTGGCACCGACCATCCTGCAAGACCACAAGGACATGGATGCGATGTGGCAAGACCTGCACGAGCAGCTGAGCGCCGTCGCCGACGGCAGCGGCAGCCGGCTGGTGGACGCCACCGTGGGGCGTTTCGTCCAGAGTTACCGCAGCCACATGGAGCGCGAGGAAAGCACGATGGCACCGATGGCGATGCGTCTGTTCAGCCCGGAACAGATGGCGCAACTGGGCCAGGCCATGCGCCGCCGCCGTGGCATTGAGCAGCCCGGCGATGCCACCGCAGCCGCACCTGTGGCAGTGACGGCACCGGCGGCACCGGCGGACAAGGCGATCGGCGAGCGCGTGGCCGACCTGCGCAAGGATTACGGCCAGGCCAGCCTGGACGAGAATGGCGTGGCCGACGACCCGACCGTCCAGTTCACGCGCTGGTTCGAGGAAGCCATCAAGGCCGAAGTCAACGAGCCCAACGCGATGAGCGTTGCCACGGTGGATGCCGCCGGCCGGCCGAGCTCGCGCATCGTGCTGGTCAAGCAGTTCGACGAACGCGGCTTTACCTGGTACACGAATTACGATAGTCAAAAAGGCAAGCAGTTGGCAGACAAACCTTTTGCGGCTCTGCTATTCTTCTGGAGTGAGCTTGAACGGCAAGTGCGGATCGAAGGCAGAGTCGAGCGCACGACTGCTGAGGAAAGCGACAAGTATTTCAACAGCCGGCCCCTGAAAAGCCGGTTGTCGGCGATTGCCTCCGAACAGAGCGCACCGATCGCCAGCCGCGCCGCACTCGAGCACAACTACGAGGAAGTTGCGCGTCAGTATGGAGAAGCACCGCCCCGGCCTTCGCACTGGGGCGGTTTTCGACTGGTGCCGGAACGGATCGAGTTCTGGCAGGGGCGGCGTTCACGCTTCCACGACCGCATCGTCTATACGCGGCAGGAAGACGGCAGCTGGACGCGGCAACGATTGCAACCGTGAGCCGGCCATCAACGTGCACGTGCCGGCTTTGCAGCCGGAGGAATACGCGTGTTCGACCAGATCAAGTTGTCCGCCTGGACCAGAGGCCTTCGTGAAAAGCTCGACCTTCCCCTGCGTGTGGAATTGTGGAATGGGGACCATGTCGACCTGTCCGCCGACACCCCACGGGTAACGATCCGGGTGCCGCGTCCGGGCGGCCTGCGCTACCTGCTCTCGCCTTCGCTCGGCAGCCTGGGCGAAGCCTATGTGGAAGGGGCGCTCGAAATCGAAGGCCGTGCGGCCGACATGATCCAGGTCGGCAACGCGCTGGCCGCCTCCACCGGCAAGCCGGCGCGCACCAGCCGCATCGCCGGCGCCGCGCTGCGCCTCGTGTCCCCGCATACGCGCGAAAAGGATGCGGAAGCGATCCGCTACCATTACGACGTTTCCAACGATTTCTACAGCCATTTCCTCGATCCGGCCATGGTGTACTCCTGCGCCTACTTCGAAAACGGCGACGAAGACCTGGCCACCGCCCAGGTCAAGAAAATCGACCACATCCTCACCAAAATCGGCCTGCAGCCGGGCCACACCCTGCTCGACATCGGCTGCGGCTGGGGTGCGCTGGTGATCCGCGCGGCACAACAGTTCGGTGCCCGCTGCGTCGGCGTCACGCTGTCGGAAAAGCAGTTCGAACTGGCGCGCGAACGGGTGGCGCAGGCCGGACTGAAGGACCGCATCGACATCCGCCTGCAGGATTACCGCGACGTTGGCGGCGAATTCGACCGCATCACCAGCGTCGGCATGTTCGAGCACGTGGGCCTGGAGCACCTGGCGGAATATTTCGGCCAGGTCAACAAGCTGTTGGCACCGGGCGGCGTGGTCATGAACCACGGCATCACCACCAGCGACATCGACCAGCGCTCCAGCCCCTACGGCGGTGGCGACTTCATCGACAAGTACGTGTTCCCGCACGGCGAACTGGCCCATCTCTCCACCGTGATCCGCACCATGCAGGAAGGCGGGCTGGAAGTGCGCGACGTGGAAAACCTGCGCCGCCACTACGCCCGCACCTGCGCACTCTGGACCGAGAACTTCGAGCGCAACGCCGAGCACATCCGCCAGACCGCCGACCCCAAGACCTTCCGCATCTGGCACGTCTACCTGGCCGGCTGCGCCTACGCCTTCGCGCACGACTGGATCAGCCTGTACCAGATCGTGTGCGGCAAGGCGGGCCAGGATCCGGCGCAGATGCCGTGGTCGCGGCGGTATATGTATCAGTGAGATAAAGAGTGCATTAAGGTAGGGTGGGCACCCCGTGCCCACGCGGATGTTTGCGTTATGCTGGCTTTCGCGTGGGCTCGGAGAGCACACCCTATACGCTGCCTTATTTCAACCGTTCCGCAAACGTCTTGCGAAACTTCGCCACCTTGGGCGCCACCACGAAGGCGCAATAGCCTTGCAGCGGATGCTGGGCAAAATAGTTCTGGTGATACTCCTCGGCCTTGTGCCACTGCGCGGCCGGCAGCAGCTGGGTCACGATCGGTGCATCCCACACCACCGCCATCTCGGCCGTCACCTTGCGCGCCGTCGCTTCCTGCTCCGGCGAGGTGGTGAAGATCACCGAGCGGTACTGGGTACCGACGTCGTTGCCCTGGCGGTTGAGGGTGGTCGGGTCGTGGATGGTGAAGAAGATTTCCAGGATGTCGCGGTAGCTGATGACGTTCGGATCGAATTCCAGGCGGATCACCTCGGCGTGGCCGGTGCTGCCCTCGCATACTTTTTCGTAGGTGGGATCGGGGTCGCTGCCGCCCATGTAGCCGGACTCGACACGGGTCACGCCGCGCGCTTCCAGGTACACCGCTTCCGTGCACCAGAAACATCCGCCGCCCAGGATCGCCACTTCGTTGGCTGACTGCTGGCTCATACGCCCTCCTCCGCAAGACCGCGATTTTTCACGGTTTCACTGTAACCGAAAGTGCATGCTCGTGCATGCCACGGGGAAGCGAGGCGGAGTCAACAGTGTCAGAGTATTATTGGTGGCATAATGCGCGCATGAACACCAGCTCCCCCCGCGCCACCGACCGCGGCTTCGACTCCGCGCATTTCCGCCAGGCCCTGTCCCAGTTCGCCACCGGCGTCACCGTGATCACCACGCGCCTGGCCGACGGCAGCTACCGCGGCCTGACCGCGAGTTCCTTCAATTCGGTGTCGCTGGAGCCGCCGCTGGTGCTGTGGAGCCTGTCGAATGGCGCCAACAGCCTGCCCATTTTCAGCGGCAACTCGCACTATGTGATCAACGTCCTGTCGGCCGGCCAGGAAGAGCTGGCGCGCATGTTTTCGCGCCGCGGCAGCGATCCCTTCGAGCACGCCGAATTCGAACTCTCGCGCACCGGCCAGCCGATCCTGAAAGGCGTCAGCGCCTGGTTCGAATGCCACAACCGCAGCCGCTATCCGGAAGGCGACCACGTGATCTTCGTCGGCGAAGTCGAAGACTGCGCGGCGCATCCGCAGTCCGCCCTCACCTTCCATGGCGGCAAGTTCGGCTCGACCTAGTTCCAAAAACGAAAATGCCTGTCGCAGTTTGAAAAGCAGCGCCAGCCTGGCATTTCTATAATGTCCAGACACCGCGGCGCAGACCGCTCCCATCACCAAAGCATCTTCTGAGACAGGAACCCCCATGACCAAAGCCCAATTCCACTGGGATGACCCGCTGCTCCTGAACCAACAGCTGAACGACGAAGAGCGCATGGTACGCGACGCCGCCGCCGCCTATTGCCAGGACAAGTTGCAGCCGCGCATCCTGGAAGCCTTCCGGCATGAGGCCATGGACACGTCGATCTTCCGCGAGATGGGCGAGCTCGGCCTGCTCGGCCCGACCATTCCCGAGCAGTACGGCGGTCCCGGCCTGAACTACGTCAGCTACGGCTTGATCGCGCGCGAAGTCGAACGCGTGGATTCCGGCTACCGCTCGATGATGAGCGTGCAATCCTCGCTGGTGATGGTGCCGATCTACGAGTTCGGCAACGAGGAAACCAGGCAAAAATACCTGCCGAAACTGGCCACCGGCGAGTGGATCGGCTGCTTCGGCCTGACCGAGCCGAACCACGGTTCCGACCCGGGCTCGATGGTCACGCGCGCGCGCAAGGTCGACGGCGGCTACGCCCTCAGCGGTTCCAAGATGTGGATCACCAATTCCCCAGTGGCCGACGTGTTCGTGGTCTGGGCCAAGGACGACGAAGGCGCGATCCGCGGCTTCGTGCTGGAAAAAGGCTGGAAGGGCTTGTCGGCACCGGCCATCCACGGCAAATTCGGCCTGCGCGCTTCCGTCACCGGCGAAATCGTGATGGACGAGGTGTTCTGCCCGGAAGAAAACGCCTTCCCGGACGTGCGCGGCCTCAAGGGCCCCTTCACCTGCCTGAACTCGGCGCGCTATGGCATCGCCTGGGGCGCCCTCGGTGCGGCGGAAGCGTGCTGGCACACGGCGCGCCAGTACGTCATGGACCGCGTCCAGTTCGGCAAGCCGCTGGCCGCCAACCAGCTGGTGCAAAAGAAACTGGCCGACATGCAGACCGAGATCACCCTCGGCCTGCAGGGCTGTCTGCGCCTGGGCCGCATGAAGGACGAAGGCACGGCTGCGGTCGAGATCACCTCAATCATGAAGCGCAATTCCTGCGGCAAGTCGCTGGACATCGCCCGCACGGCGCGCGATATGCTCGGCGGTAACGGCATCTCGGACGAGTTCGGCATCATCCGCCACATGGTGAACCTGGAGGTGGTGAATACCTATGAGGGTACCCACGATATCCATGCGCTGATTCTGGGGCGGGCGCAGACGGGGATTGCGGCGTTCTAAGCGCTCACTGACCTCGTTCTTTTGTTACCGTCGCCCCTGCGAAGGCAGGGCGACGTGCATGAGCAAGCATCCCTGTTTCAATCTGCGAGCACGCGCCCATAAAAAAACCCCGCCGAAGCGGTAATGCCGTTCAGTTAAGACTGAGCGACATTTTTATTTTGTCGTTGTAAACGGCTTTGTTGAGCAAATCAAGCGAAGGCCGAGCTGACGCTATTTGTGGTTCGTTTTATAACACTGGGGCCGTGATTGGGGTACCCAGCCGAGTAAAGCGGTTCAGCACGGCAGCTCGTACCTGCAGCTCGGCGACCTGACGGTCGAAATCACGGGCCATGACGCGTTCGCCCGGCAGCTTGAAGCAGCGCATTTTGGTTTCGACAAGGCTGCGCCGTTGGTAGCCGCTCCATTTCTTCCAGATCGCCCGGCCCAGTCTGTCGTGTACAGGATATCATTTCGCGCATCGGCTCCGCAGCGGTTCGTTTTCCAGGGCTTGGCGTTCTTGCGAGTCGGGATAATGGCATGCGCGGCGCGTAACGCGATGGCCTCGTGACAATCCTTCGTATCGTAACGGGTTTGACGAAACTGTTAGCGTAGGCAGCCCTGACACCAGCACGACTAATTACGATTTCGACGTTGGCGGCCGCATCACAGCAATACATACATCCAAGGGCACGACCAGTTTCGGTTGGGACCAGTTGGGCCGAAAGACTCATCGCTGCATGAATGGCGAGTGCCATTCGTTTAGCTATGATGAAGGCACATATGGCAAAGGACGCCTAACGCGCTTCAACGATTGGACTGGGCAAACCAGCTATACCTATGATGCTGCTGGGCATATAACCCAGCAGACCAGCGACATCTACGGGCGGCAACAACCGACCACGAGGTGGGCGTACGACGCTAAAGGCCGCATGAGTAGCCTGACCTACCCGAATGGCTTCAGCGTTAACTATAACTACGATACTTACGGCCGAATTTCCTCTATTACTAGCAACCTCGGCGGTACTTGGGCTACATTGGCAAATAACTTCCTTTACCAGCCCGCGACCGACCTGCGCTATGCTTGGCGTTTCGGCAATGGCCAGCCGCGGATGATGATTTTGGATGCTGACAGTCGCGTGGAGCAACTTGCCTCACCCGGCAAGCACGATCTGTCGATTGGCTATAACGTTACCGACACCATCTCGTCCGTCACCGACAACGTGTACTCGAACCTGAGCACGACCTTCGGCTACGATAGCGTCGACCGCCTGACTTCCGCCAACCGTAGTACTGATTCGCAGAGCTTCCAACTGGATACTGCCGGCAATCGCACTAGCCAGACTCGCAACAACACGGGCTACACTTTCAACCTCGCCGGCGATAGTAACCGTCTTACGTCTTGGAGCGGCCCCGGCAAATTCAGAAACTTCGGCTACGACGATCAGGGCAACGTGACCAGCGAAACCCGTGACGACGGCTCGCGCAGCTACGGGTTTACCAACTTCAACCGCATGAATGCTGTGTACATTAACGGCAACATGGTTGGGGATTACCGAGTGAATGCGCTTGACCAGCGTGTTCTGAAGATCTCCGGTGGCGCATACACTTACTATGTGTATAGCCCGTCCGGTGAACTGTTAGCCGAGATCGGCCCGCAAACCACGAACTACGTGTGGCTCGACGGCCAGCTGCTAGGTATCGCACGTAATGGCCAGTTCTATGCCAGCCACAACGACCAGGTCGGCCGGCCTGAAGTGCTCACAGATGTCGCTGGCAATGTTGTATGGCGTGCCGAGAACGCTGCCTTCGACCGGCGCAACGTCCTGATCGACACCGTCGGTGGACTAAGTGCAGGTTTCCCTGGACAGTACTACGATGCCGAGTCGGGACTCTGGTATAACTGGAATCGATATTATGATTCAACGCTAGGCCGCTATATTCAAAGTGATCCGATCGGCCTAAGCGGCGGCATTAACACTTATGCGTATGTTGGCGGCAACCCGATGAGTTTTGTTGATCGTTTGGGATACGCTAAGACATGTACATGTAACGCGACTTTTTCAGCAGTCGGGCCAAACCAAGCTACCGGGATTGGTGCTTTGGGCGTATCCCCACCGAATGATTCTGTCGCAATCAGTCCAGGATCTTTTGGCTTGCCATATGGAACAATTGCAGAGCGGTCAGCAACCCAGCAAGCAATAAAGAGCGCCGCTTCGAGTATCCGTATCGAAGCTCCTGGACTGAGTGAGTTTCTTACCGGAGGCACTACATTTACGATTGGTGATGTCGGAGATCGTAATATTCGCAATAGTCCCAATACCCGTTTCGACATATATCGATTCGAGATTCAAAAAGACGCCCTGTCATTTGGGAAGCGTACGGTGCCGGTGACGATTACTGGTGTGCCCGACAATTGGACCTGCCCACAATGAAGAGACTGAAATTTACGATGGGAGCATTGCTTATTCCACTAATCTGCATTGCTGCGCCATTAAACGAGGAGGCCTCGTCATTTGGTACATGGGGGCGTGCTAGCGAATCTTTATACCAAGGTTTAGAGCCTCGTTCGAAAGGAGTAGTAGCCCCTGATGCATTGTCGACTGTTTATTCGACGCATGATGGTTTGTTTATTCGAACTTCGGACGGGGAGGTTACTCTTCCCGTTGTCCTGACGCCAGGGTTGGCAGAAGCTGTTTGGGCGCCTACTTCGAAGTTTGTTGCGTTAACAGTAAGTGATGGAGGGGTAGTCGGTACTTGGGATACTTATCTTGTGCCGACAGGTGACCCTTCAAACCTTTTTAGCGTTCGCGGTATAGTGACAAATGCTGCGAAAGATATATTTAAGTGTAACGGCGAAATTCTAAATATCGGAGCTATCGGATGGGACAAGCACAGCGACATCGTTAAGGTGATAGCCGAGGTGCCACCGCACTCAACGTGTGAGGATATGGGGAAAATTGAAGGACTCGTGATTAACGTCAGAACTCGCACTGTCCAGAGACGGTTGAATCGTAAAGAAGTATTGGAACAGTGGCGTGACATCCTTGGAAGGAGGTTTATGATCTTGCCCCCCCATTCCCGGACACAGCCCGACGCTTAGTGAGCGTCGGTTTTCGGAGCCTAACAGCGTCGCTCTTTCCTAAACATGCGTGATGACTTAAGGCCACCTCGAATAACCCGGTTTTGAACGTCAGCAGGCAATCTGAAGCATGATTCAGCATGCCGCAGCGCTGCGACAACGCGATTTTTGATCGCGACACGTATGTGACCAGGTCGGTTTGGCAGCCGCAGGCTGCCAAACCGCGGGTTTAGAACGGCGCCAGGCCGTAATGCCGTTCAGTTAAGGTAGCTTTTTGACCCTCCTGACGGCATAGCGCTTCGGCGTTGCCTTGACGGCCCGGTCGCATTTGCGGCCGGGCCGTTCGTCTTTCAGGAGAGTAACCAGCCTTTCCCGAAGATGCTTCATTGAAGCGGGCAGTTTTCCATACGACCTGGTCACGCCTGCCCAATGCAGTTCGAACTGAATCAGATGGAAAGCCCGAATGAAGCTGATCTCGGTTGGCTCGCACTTGACCGCCAGCGCAGCCTTGGCGATCTCAAGACGGATCAGGTTATAGGCAATGAGGATACCCCAGATTTCCTGATAAACCCCATCCGTTGTTTTGGAGCGCAGCGTGAGCGCTGTGCCGAGCATCGTCTGCTTGAGTTCCCGGTAGCTTGTCTCGATGCGCCAGCGTTTGTCGTAGCACGCTGCGATGTCGGCTGGCTTGTAGCGGCGGCGGTCGAGCAGCGACGTCAGCAGGATGCGTTTGCGCGCCTGCGCGTCGATGACAGTGATGGCGCGGGCCTCCCAGAACTCGGGCAACTCCGGACGTTTGGCGCGGGCCTGCGGCGATACGCGCATGCGCACCAACATATCAGTGCTTTCGTCCTCGAGCGCTTCCCACTTGGTGTTCGATTTGGCCGGGATAATGAAGTGCCGTTCGGTGCCGCTACCCGTCAAGTTGCACAGGATCTCAGCTGACAGAAAGCCGCGGTCGAAGACTGTCAACGACTCATCCGGGATAGCTTGCACAAGCTGTTTGGCATACAGCATTTCATTGGTCGAGTATGGCCCAAACGCGGCGCTGTACACCAGATGCGTGGGCAGCGACGTCAGGGTGACACCTCGCACCTGCGAATAGCTCGCGACCGTATCGCCCGAGTAGTTCTGGGCGCCGAAGTGATCGCGATTCTCGACCGTATCGTGCGTGCGCAGGGTCGTGCCGTCCATGGCAAACAGCTGCAGCCCCTTGAACAGATAGACTTTCTTGTCCTGCGCCACCCAGTGTTTTGCCGAACGCTCGAACAGCCACCTCAGCGGCTCGGGTCCGACGCGCTGACGCGCTTGCGCGCTTGCGCCGCAGCGCTTTTGCTGACAAATGGCGTTTGCGAATCCGGTATCGCCAAGCCAAGATCGTCCAGCACTTCGCCGATGGATTTGTGCCTGTATAACGCCAGTGCCACCATGAGCCATACGACCTGCTCGGCCGGCAGGCGCCGATGCCGGATGCTCGTCGCTTCCGTGCTCTCGACTGCCTGCTCGACCCACTCGTAGGGCAAATGCTCTCCGAGCCGTGCCCAGTCGGGACTCTCGAGATGATTGGCTAAGAAATGCAGAGTATCGTCGAACATGGCGACGAAGGTTAACAGCGACGCGCGGCGTTTACAACGACAAAATAAAAATGCCGCTCAGTCTTAACTGAACGGCATTACCGCCGAAGCGGGGTTTTTCACATCGATCTAGGCAAGCTCAGAACTTGTAACCCACCGACAGGATGAACGAGTCCGGATCCAGCTTCATGTGCTGCTGCTGGTTGGTCGAGAAGTGCACATCGGTCCGCAGCTTGGTCTTGATGTACGAAGCGTTCAGGAACCATTTCTCGTTGACGTTGAACTGGGCGCCCACCTGGCCCGACACGGTCCACTTGTCGTCGATCTTGAAGGTGGTCGGCACGCCGCCGCCCGGATTGGTCAGCGCGGTCATGCGGAAGGAACCGGTTTCCTTCTGGAACATCGCGTAGGTCACGCCCAGGCCAACGTAGGGACGGAAACGCGCATTCGGTTCGAAGAAGCGGTATTGCAGCAAGGCGATTGCCGGCAGCGCCTTGACGGTGCCCAGCTGACCACCGGCTTCGATCGCGCCGGCGCCGTAGATCTTGTGCTTGTACGGGGTGCCGATGGCGGTTTCGACCGAGATATTGTCGGTCAAGCCGTAGGTGATGACGGCGATCGGCTGGGTGTCCTTGCCGACGTCGCCGATCGAATTCGGCAGTGCCGGCGCCGAAATCGCGCCGCTCTCGACCTTCGGCTTGAGCTGGTTGGCGCCGAGCGACACGGTGAACTGGCCCTTCGATTGCGCCGCGGCGCTGCCGGCCACTGCCAGCGCGCCCGCCGCGACCAGCAGTTTCACGACCTTGGAACTTACTTTCATGGTATCTCCTGATTCTTATTGGAATGGCCCGCCCACGCGGACGTGCCTGTCGTAAGGATTACAGCCAGCCCTTGCCGCTCATCTGCAGCAAGACGTAACGGGCGATCAGCGCGTACTCGAACGGGGTCGGGTGCACGCCGTCGGCGAACATGTAGTGGCTGACGTCGCCGCTGATCAGGTTGTTCTTGTTGCAGACCAGCGAAGAAGCGAGCGGATTCTTGGCGGTGCTCAGGTCGCAAGCCGACTTGTTGGTGACGGTCAGGCCATACGGGCCTGGATTGACCGCCTGGTCGTGGCTGACGGTGGCCAGGTCGACGTACAGCACCTTGGCATCGTCGCCGAGGCCGGTTTTCAGCTGCTGGTTGAAGGTGGCGACCATGGTGGCCACCAGCTTCTGGGTGTCGGCCGACTGCGCCAGCACCGACGGGGCGATCGACACGTCCGGCAGGTTGTTGACGACCACGAAGTTGGCGCCCTTGGCCAGGATCTGGTTCTTGACCAGCACGGCCAGCTCGGCACCGGCGGTGCCCAGGGCCTTGACGGCGTCGGCGCCGTGGTCGGCCGAATATTTCAGGCCGGCGGCGGTGGCGTCGGCACCGGCCTTGGCGCCGATGGCGGCGGCGTTGGCGACGGCGGCGGTATTGCCGGCCTGGGCGGCGGCGGTGATCGCGGCGGTGATGATGGCCGGTGCGGCGCTGCCCTTGGCGGCTTCGGCCGTGGCGGCGGCGGCGATCGCCTGCTGCGCGGTGGCCGGATTGGCCGCGCCCGGTGCCAGCTGCTGGACCAGGCTGGTAATCAGTGCGGTGCCGCCGGCCGTGGTGGCGCCGGCCGACAGTTCGCCCAGTTGTTCCAGCACGTCGTTACCGCCGGCCATCACGATGACCAGCTCGCTGCCGCTGAACTTGCCGCCGGTCTTGGCCAAGTGGTTGGCGATCTGGGTCACGACCGGCACGGTCGTGGCACCCAGCGACACCGCGGCGCCGGCCTTGTCGAGCGCGCGGTTGCCCGGGCCGATTGGGTTGGTCACGCGGGCGCCGCCCTGTGCGTAGTTGAAGCAATTCGCGTTCATCGTGACCGGCACGGCGAAGTTCAGTGCCGGGTTGGTCGACGCGGTGCCGAGCAGGCCGGTCTGGGCCGCGCATGGGGCCGGCAGGCCGAGCTGGGCGGCGATCAGGGTGGTGTAGTTCTTGCCGGTCAATTCCGGGCTGACCGAGGTGGCGTCGCCATTGATGGTGTAGGCACCGCCGCCCTGCACGGCAACGCCGCCGACGGCGTAGGAGCCGACGTCGGACAGGCTGTCGCCGAAGGTGATTTGCTGGCTGAATTTGGTCTTTGGCGTCTGGTCGCCGGCTTTCGGATCGGTGCCGCCGCAGGCGGTCAGGACGGCCGCGGTCAACAACGCGAGCGCGAATGAGGTCTTACGCATTATGTCTCCTAGATGGTTTTTGTATTAAAACGAACGCGCGTGCTATTCGTGTCCCGATAACTATGCCAGTCTTCAGTTCGCTTGTATAGCGAAAAGGGTTTGGCTTCGTTCATGCGACACAACAGCCTTCTTTCAAATAATACGGATGACTTCGGCAGCGCTGGCGATTATATCAACGCCGCCGGGCTTGTCACTCAGATGTTGCCATAAGTCATCGAGAAAGTACTGACTGGAAGTAGTCACGTGTGGCGGCCATGCAAAACGGCGCCACCAGGCCGGCGTGGTAACTCGAAGCCACCGAGTCGCCGCCCGAGGCCGCACGCAGGATCGCCTTGGCCGCGACGAAACCGGCCTTGGCTGTGCGGAAGGGGTCGTTCAGGCTGGGCGTGTCGTCGATATCGAGTTCGGTGATGGCGCCGCCCTTGCCTGCCTGGGCACGGAAGTAGGCGCTCGCTGCCTGCGTATTAAAGTAGGGAACAGTCGGATCGTCGTGGCCGCCGCACAACAGCGTCGGCGCCGCCGGCGTATAGCTGCGCAGGTCGTTCTTCACCAGCCACTGGCGCAGCGGATGTGCGGGCGCGCAGGCCAGCGGCGCCGACGCACTGCCCTCGCAGGGATGGGCGGCCAGGTCGGCCAGGTAGCCGGCGCGGTAATCGCTGCGGATCAGGTTGTTGGCGCCGAAGTACTGGGTATAACCGGCGCTCTGGGGGAGCGAGTCGCCCGCGAACAGGGCGCTGGCCGGCAGCTTGCCCAGGCTGACCAGCTCGCCGCTGCCGAGGGTGCCCGGCACCAGGTCGACGATGCTGCCGGCATATTGCGCTTCGTAGATGTCGGCCGGCGTGCGGTACAAGGCGGCACCGGCATGCTGGCCGGCATTGATGATGGTCGGGACGATCACGGTGGCGCCGTTGCGCGGCGCGCCGCCGAACAGTTCGTCGCCGAAGCGGCTGAGCGCATACGGGCCGGACATGCCGGACGCCGCCGCCAGCGTGAATTCACCGCCGCCGGTTTCCTGCATCGCGCGCTGGGTGGCCAGCGCCACGTAGCCGCCCTGGGAGTAACCGCTCACCAACAGCTTGCCGGAATCGCGCGCGCCGATCGTGGCGAACGACGTCCGCGCGGCGCGCAGGGCGTCGATCATGTCGGCCGACTGCGCCACCCGGTCGAGGTAGGCGTGGTAGCCGAGCGAAGAGCCGCCATAGCCGGCATAGTTGGGCGCCACCACGATGAAGCCCTGGGCCGCGAACACGGCCGCGACCAGGCGCGCCTCGGTGTTGTTGGCGATGTCGGCCATGTCATACGATTTTTGCAGCGAGGTGCCGTGGGCGTAGAGGAGCGTCGGGCGCGAATTGCTGCACGAGGGACCGCTGCCGGTGGGCACGAAGATGGCCGCGCTGGCATCGGTGGCCTCGCCGGCGCCGCCGACCGTGTTGTAGCGCACGCGCCAGACCGAGACCGAGCACTGCGGCTGGCCGGCCACGGCCAGGGTGCCGGTCTGCGCGGCTTCGAGGAAGCCGGCCAGCACGCCCGGCGACAAGGTGGTGAGGCTGGCGCCGCCCACGCTGACCGGCACGGCGGCGGCCTGGCCAACGAGGCTGCCGCGCGCAGGGGTGGCAACGGGTGAGGTGGCGGGTGAGGATACGGGCGCTGGATAACTGACACCGGCCGGGGTGCCGCCGGTGGTGGTGCCGCCGCTGCAGGCGGCAAGCAAGATGCCCAGGCCGAGGCTGAGGCCCAGGGTTTGGAGCGAACGCATGGAGTTCCTTCGAGAGCGCGATGGGGTGCGACAAGGCCCCTCACCGCGTCATTCCCGCGCAGGCGGGAATCCAAGTTGATGGCAAGTGTCTCGACAGCGCGCAAAACTTGGATCCCCGCCTTCGCGGGGATGACGGTTTTTAGATAAGCGGTACTAAGACGCGGACATGCACAGCGCATGCTTCAGCGTTGCCGCCAAGCATGCACCGTGCATCGGATTTTGAGAAGTACCTGAAGGGAATTTGAACGGCTTACAGCGCGGGAGTGTTGTTTATGAGCCCGTGCACGATGCCGCTCGACCCATGCGCGGCGCGGCGCAGGCGGTCGTTGACGCCCAGCCAAGCGCCCTCTTGCGGTGGCGCTTCGACCAGGATCACGTCGGCGCCGCTGCCGTCCATGCTGCGCAGCGCCGCGTACAGGGCGTGGGCGAAGCCTTCCGGCGTGGCCGGCAATTGCACGGCGGCGTGGGTCGCCGGCAATGCCGAATAATGGATCAGCGCGACCTTGCGGCCGGCAAGCGCCAGCCGCGCCAGGGTATCGGCCAGGGCGGCCGTGTCCTGCATCGCCACCGGGGTGTGCGGCGCGTAATGCGATTCCAGGGTGCCGGAGGCGCGTGGTGCCGAGGGATCGGCTTTCAATGCGTCCGGGCGCGCCGGCATCCGGTCGATCACGGCGGCGATCGCTTCAGCGCTGATGTGGCCGGGACGCAGCAATACCGGGCCATGGGTGGCGAGGCGCGACAGGTCGACGATGGTCGATTCGATGCCGACCGCGCTCTGGCCGCCGTCGAGCACAGCCGCCAGGCGCGCATCGTCACCGAACTCGTCGCGCACGTGCTGGGCCGTGGTCGGGCTGACGTGGCCGAACTTGTTGGCCGACGGTGCCGCGACGCCACCCTTGCCATCTTTAAAAGCCTGCAGCAGCGCGATCGCGACCGGGTGCGAGGGGCAGCGGATGCCGACCGTGTCCTGGCCGCCGGACACCGCGTCCGGAATGTTGGCGGCGCGTTTGAGAATCATGGTCAGCGGGCCGGGCCAGAAGGCGGCGGCCAGCTGGTGGGCTTCGGACGGGATGTCGGCGGCCCAGTAGTCGAGCGGGGCGCCCGGCGCCAGGTGCACGATCACCGGGTGGTCCTGGGGCCGGCCCTTGGCGGCATAGATGGCGGCCACCGCGGCCGGGTTTTCTGCGTCGGCGCCGAGGCCGTAGACGGTCTCGGTGGGAAAGGCGACCAGCTGGCCGGCTTCCAGGGCGCGCGCGGCGGCGGCGATCGTCGGATCTTGCATATCGGTCACAGTCGCGGTCATAGTCGCGGTCAAAGCGCGATGCCCAGGATGGCGCAGGCGGCCTGCAGCTGGCGGCCGGCTTCCTCGAGCGTCGGCGCGACGAAGGTCACGTGCCCCATCTTGCGGCCGCGGCGCGGATCGTCCTTGCCGTACAGGTGCAGGTTGGCGCCGGGCAGCGCCAGCACCCGGTCCCAGGCCGGCTCCCTGACGGTTTCCGTATCACCCGCGCCCTCGAACCACACGTCACCGAGGATATTCAGCATCACCGCCGGCGAATGCTGGCGCACATCGCCCAGCGGCAAACGGGCCATCGCCCTCACCTGCTGCGCGAACTGGCTGGTGACGCAGGCATCCATCGTGTAGTGGCCGCTGTTGTGCGGACGCGGCGCCATTTCGTTGACGACCAGCGAACCGTCCGCCAGCACGAAGAATTCGATGCACAGCACGCCGACGTAGCCGAGCTCGGCCACGATGGCACGCGCCGCATCCTGGGCCTGGCGCGCGCGTTCGGGCGCCACGTTCGGGCCCGGCACGGTGGTGGTGAACAGGATGCCGTCGCGGTGCACGTTCTCGGCGATCGGGTAGACCACCGAGGCGCCATCGGCCCCGCGCGCGGTCAGCACCGACACCTCGTAGGCCAGCGGCAGCATCTTCTCCAGCAGGCAGGTCACGCCGTGCATGGAAGCAAAAGCGGCGCGCACGTCGTCGCGCGACTGCACCCGCACCTGACCCTTGCCGTCGTAGCCCATGCGCACGGTTTTCAGGATGCCGGGCAGCAGGTCGTCGGCAATCGCGTCGATGTCTTCCAGCGAAGCGATCACCTTGTGCGGCGCCGGCATCACGCCGGACTTGGCGGCGCAGTCGACAAAGAAAGCCTTTTCGGCGATGCGGTCCTGGGCCACCGACACGCCGTGGGCGTTCGGCGCCACGAAGATTTGCTGGGCCAGGCGGCCGAGGCTGTCGGCCGGCACGTTCTCGAATTCGGTGGTGACGGCCACGCACTGGGCCGCCAGCGCATCCAGGCCGGCATCGTCTTCGTAGCTGGTGGCGATCAATTGCTCGGCCACTTGACCGGCGGGGCAGTCCGCGCTTGACTCCAGCACCGCAACGCGATACCCCATGGCTTGCGCCGCCTGGACGAACATGCGGCCGAGCTGGCCGCCGCCCATCACGCCCAGCCAGGTTGGCGGGTTGGCGCTGGGCAGGAAGGAAGAATCACTCATCGGTCAATCAAAGACTGGGCAGGACCATGGCCTGGGCGGCGGCGGTCTGCTGGGCACGGAAATCGTCCAGTTTGGCGGCGAGGCCATCGTCGACGGTGGCGATGATGGCGATGGCGCTCAAGGCAGCATTCGCGGCGCCGGCTTCGCCGATGGCGAAGGTCGATACCGGCACGCCCTTCGGCATCTGCACGATGGACAGCAGCGAATCCTCGCCGCGCAGGTATTTGGACGGCACCGGCACGCCCAGCACCGGCACGATGGTCTTGGCGGCCACCATGCCCGGCAGGTGGGCGGCGCCGCCGGCACCGGCGATGATGGCGCGCAAGCCGCGACTGCGCGCCGATTCGGCATACGCGAACATCTCGTCCGGCATGCGGTGCGCCGAGATCACCTGCGCCTCATACGGCACGCCGAACTGCTTCAACATGGCGACGGCATGCTGCATCACGTCCCAGTCGGAGCTGGAACCCATGATCACGCCGACCATCGGTTTGTTGCTTTGATCCTGTGGGCTCATCTCAGGCTTTCAGCTTTTCGCCGGTGAGGCGTTCGATGGCTTCGAAGTACTTGGCCTGGGTCTTGTCGATCACGTCCTGGGGCAGCGCCGGTGCCGGTGGGGTCTTTTTCCACTCGGTCAGGGTTTCCAGGTAATCGCGCACGAACTGCTTGTCGAAGGACGGCGGCGACATGCCGGGCGCATAGGAATCGGCTGGCCAGAAGCGCGAGGAATCGGCGGTCAGCACTTCGTCCATCAGGTGCATCACGCCGTTCTCGTCGAGACCGAACTCGAACTTGGTGTCGGCGATGATGATGCCGCGCGTGGCGGCGTAGTCGGCCGCGGCCTTGTACAGCTGGATGCTGACGTCGCGCATCTTGGCGGCGAGTTCCGGTCCGATGCGGCTTTCCATGTCGGCGAAGCTGATGTTTTCATCGTGCTCGCCAAGGTCGGCCTTGGCGGCCGGCGTGAACAGCGGCTCGGCCAGCTTGTCGGCTTGCTTCAGACCAGGCGGCAAGCTGATGCCGCAGATTGCGCCATTCGCTTGGTAGTCTTTCCAGCCCGAACCGATGATGTAGCCGCGCACCACGGCTTCCACCAGGATGGGTTTGAGGCGCTTGGCGACCACGGCGCGGCCCTTGACCTGCTCCACTTCCTCGGGCGCCACCACGGATTCCGGCGCCACGCCGGTCAGGTGGTTCGGCACGATGTGGCCGAGTTTCTCGAACCAGAAATCGCTCATCTGGTTCAGCACCATGCCCTTGCCGGGGATCGGTTCGTTCATGACGACGTCGAAGGCCGACAGGCGGTCGGTGGTGACGATCAGGATCTTGTCATCGCCGACAGCATAGTTGTCGCGGACTTTGCCGTGGCCGAGCAGGGGCAGGGAGGAAATAGTGGACTGGTAAAGGCTTTTCATAGAGGGGATATCTTGATAAAGCGAAACCGGCAAGGTGCCGGTAGAGTGGGCAAGGCTGGGAGTCAGCCGGTGCCAAAGCGATATTTTACGTTATTCCGGCACTACTGCTGCATTAAGAACCTATCCCAGTAGGGAATGAGTCGTTGCTGACGCGCCTGACAAGCGGGGGCTGCGTTGCTCGTCCTTGCATGGCTCGCCATGCGGCGTCCTCGCGCCTTGCCCGCGCTTGCCATGCATCGCCTACGCGCACGTCGCCATCAACTTCCTCCTCCCTACTGGGATAGGTTCTAAGCAGCTGCGCTGAAATTGCTGGCGCGTGCATTGCCACCGCTAAAACCAACGTCGCCCCTGCGAAGGCAGGGGCCCAAGTTCGCTGAAATGCTGCTAACTTGGGTCCCTGCCTTCGCAGGGACGACGGTTTTACGGATAACGATTGCTGTTACAGCATTCCTACATTACTGCCTGATGCTTACTGCACAATCTGCGACAACTCACCCGCCTTGTAACGCTCGGCCATCTTATCCAGCGGAATCGGCTTGATCTTGGCCGCCATGCCTTCGCAGCCGAAGGAGATGTAGCGCGCCTTGCACACCAGGGTTGCGGCTTCGCGGGCTGGTTTCAGGAAGTCGCGCGGGTCGAACTTGGAGGGGTTTTCGAACAGGTATTTGCGCACCGCTGCCGTCATCGCCAGGCGGATGTCGGTGTCGATGTTGATCTTGCGCACGCCGTGCTTGATGCCTTCCTGGATCTCTTCGACCGGGACGCCATAGGTTTCCTTCATGTCGCCGCCGAATTCGCGGATGATCGCCAGCAGTTCCTGAGGCACCGAGGACGAGCCGTGCATCACCAAATGGGTGTTCGGGATGCGCGCGTGGATTTCCTTGATGCGGTCGATGGCGAGGATGTCGCCGGTCGGCTTGCGCGTGAATTTATAAGCGCCGTGCGAGGTGCCGATGGCGATCGCCAGGGCGTCGCACTGGGTGCGGGCGACGAAGTCGGCGGCTTGCGCCACGTCGGTCAGCAGCTGCTCGCGGGTCATGGCGCCTTCCGCACCATGGCCGTCTTCCTTGTCGCCCTGCATGGTTTCCAGCGAACCAAGCACGCCCAGTTCGGCTTCCACGGTCACGCCGATCGAGTGCGCGAACTTGACGACTTCCTGCGATACGCCGACGTTGTACTCATAGGAAGCAACCGACTTGCCGTCGGCTTCCAGCGAGCCGTCCATCATGACCGAGCTGAAGCCCGAACGGATGGCGGCCATGCACACGGCCGGCGACTGGCCGTGGTCCTGGTGCATCACGACCGGGATGTGCGGATAGGCTTCGACGGCGGCGTCGATCAGGTGGCGCAGGAAGGCCTCACCGGCATATTTGCGGGCGCCGGCCGACGCCTGCATGATCACCGGGCTGCCGGTCTGGTCGGCGGCAGCCATGATGGCCTGCACCTGTTCCAGGTTGTTGACGTTGAATGCCGGCAAGCCATAACCGTGTTCGGCGGCGTGGTCCAGCAGTTGACGCATTGATACGAGTGCCATGGTTTTACTCCAACTAATTAAGAAATCTGTGTGGGATCTCGGATGGTCAGCTGCGTCAATATGTGCGTTAGCCCTTGAACGTCGCCCCTGCGAAGGCAGGGGCCCAAGTTGCGCGCATATCGTCAGCGCATCGAACTTGGGTCCCTGCCTTCGCAGGGACGACGTTAATGAGGGTTCAGCGACGCGAAATTACGGGATCCGAAATTACCCTAATTAATCAAACTCACCCACGCGCACAATCTTGAGCGCATTGGTACCGCCAGCCTGCCCCATCGGCGAACCCCAGGTCACAACGATCAGGTCGCCCTTGCGTACGACACCTTCACGCATCAGCAGTTCCTCGGCCTTGCGCAGCACGGCGTGGCTGCCGCCTTCCTGCATCAGGTGGAAGGCTTGCACGTTGCGGTACAGCGAAGCCTTGCGCTGGGTGTTCTGGAGCGGGGTCAAGGCAAAGATCGGGGTGTCGATCGAGTGGCGGCTCATCCACAGGGCGGTCGAGCCGGACTCGGTCAGCGCCACGATCGCCTTCACGCGCAGGTGGTGGGCGGTGAACAGGGTGGCGTAGGCGATCGACTGGTCGATGCGGGTGAACTGCACGTTCAGGAAGTCGGCTTCCAGCTTGTTGTATTCCGAGCGCTCGGCTTCCACGCAGATCGCCGACATCATCTCGACGGTTTCGATCGGGTACTTGCCGGATGCGGTCTCGGCCGAGGTCATCACGGCGTCGGTGCCGTCCAGCACGGCGTTCGCCACGTCCGACACTTCGGCGCGGGTCGGCACGGCGTTGACGATCATCGACTCCATCATCTGGGTCGCGGTAATCGCCAGCTTGTTCGAATCGCGCGCCATGCGGATCATGCGCTTCTGCAGCGCCGGCACGGCGGCATTGCCCACTTCCACCGCCAGGTCGCCGCGGGCGACCATGATGCCGTCGGAGGCGTCCAGGATTTCCTGCAGCACCGGAATCGCTTCGGCGCGCTCGATCTTGGCGATCATCATCGGCTTGTGGCTGAAGGGCTCGCCGGCGATATTCGCCAGCTGGCGCGCCATTTCCATGTCGGTGGCGCTTTTCGGGAAGGAAATGGCGAGGTAATCAGCCTGGAAGCTCATCGCGGTCTTGATGTCTTCCATGTCCTTCGAGGTCAGCGCCGGCGCGGTCAGGCCGCCGCCCTGGCGGTTGATGCCCTTGTTGTTCGAGAGTTCGCCGCCGACCTTGGTCGTGGTGTAGATCTCGCTGCCGACCACCTTGTCGACCACCAGCACGATCAGGCCGTCGTTCAGCAGCAGGCGGTCGCCCGGCTTGACGTCGCGCGGCAGCGCCTTGTAGTCGAGGCCGACGCGGTCCTGGTTGCCCAGTTCGCCGTTTTCGCCCCATTTTGCATCCAGGATGAACGGATCGCCATTGTTCAGGAAGATCTTGCCTTCTTCGAACTTGCCGACGCGGATCTTCGGCCCCTGCATGTCGGCCATGATGGCGACTTCGCGGCCGCACTCGGCGGCGGCGCGGCGTACCAGGGCAGCCCGGTCGATATGGTCTTGTGCCTTGCCGTGCGAGAAATTCAGGCGCACGACGTCGACGCCGGCACGAATCATTTTGACGAGAATATCGAAGTCGGTCGAAGCAGGGCCGATGGTTGCGACGATCTTGGTGCCACGGTACATGGAGTTATCCTTGAAATGAAAGCGCAGCCTGTGGGGCTGCGCTGGGGTCTCATTGTTTATTGTGCGCTGCGTTGCAGCAGGATCTCGACTGCCGGCAACGTCTTACCTTCGAGGAACTCGAGGAAGGCGCCACCGCCGGTGGAGATATAGCCGATTTTGTCGGCAATATTGTATTTTGCGATCGCAGCCAGGGTGTCGCCGCCGCCGGCGATCGAGAAGCCCTTCGACTGCGCAATGGCCGTGGCCAGGGTCTTGGTGCCTTCGGCAAACTGGTCGAACTCGAACACGCCGACCGGGCCGTTCCAGACGATGGTGCCGGCTTGGGCGATCTGCTGCGCCAGCTGGGCCGAGGTCTTGGGGCCGATGTCCAGGATCATGTCATCGTCCGCCACGTCGGCCACGTCCTTGATGGTGGCGGCGGCGTTCGGCGAGAATTCCTTGGCGCAGACGACGTCGACCGGGATCGGCACGGTGGCGCCGCGCGCGGCCATCTTGTCGATGATCGCCCTGGCTTCATTCACCAGATCGGTTTCCACCAGCGACTTGCCGATGTTCAGGCCGACCGCCTTCATGAAGGTGTTGGCGATGCCGCCGCCGACGATCAGGTTGTCGACCTTGTCGGCCAGGCTCTGCAGGATGGTCAGCTTGCTCGACACTTTCGAGCCGGCGACGATGGCCAGCAGCGGACGCTGGGGTGCGCCCAGGGCCTTGCCCAGCGCATCCAGCTCGGCCGCGAGGAGTGGGCCGGCGGCCACCACCGGCGCGAATTTCGCGATGCCGTGGGTGGTGGCTTCGGCGCGGTGCGCGGTACCGAAGGCGTCGTTCACATAGATATCGCACAGCTTGGCCATCTTCTGGGCCAGCTCGTCCGCGTTTTTCTTCTCACCCTTGTTGACGCGGCAGTTTTCCAGCAGCACGACCTGGCCGGGAGCGACGTCCACGCCATCGACCCAGTCCTGTTTCAGCGCAACAGGCTGGCCCAGCAGCTCGGACAAACGGGTGGCGACCGGCGCCAGGCTGTCTTCCGGCTTGAATTCGCCCTCGGTCGGGCGGCCCAGGTGGGAAGTCACCATGACGGCTGCGCCGGCATCGATGGCGGCGCGGATCGCGGGCACCGAAGCGCGCACGCGGGTGTCTTCCGTGATGTTGCCGGCGTCATCTTGCGGCACGTTCAGGTCGGCGCGGATGAACACGCGCTTGCCCTTCAGCGCACCTTGGTCGATCAAGTCTTGCAAGCGGGTGAAATTGAGAACGGCCATGGGAGCAGTGGAGTGAGATGGATGAAAAAACGTTATTTTACATTAGAGGGTGTTCTCGAAAACATGAGAAACACGCAACAGGGTGAACACAAGCATACCGAATACAATGGTCTGTAACATATTACGCCGCCACAAATAAAAGCCAAGCGCGGCGAGGCCGCCCAGCAGCTTCGGATTCGCCAGGGACAATTGCACCTCGCCGCCCTTCCCCAGCACCAGGTCGGGCCCGATGATGGCGGCCAGTGCACAGGTCGGCGCATAGCGCAGCATTTCCTGGACCCGCGGTGGGATCGTCACGCGGTGGCCGATCAGCCAGAAGGCGCTGCGGGTGCAGGCCGTGGCCACACCCAGCACCAGCACGACGACCCAGATTTCCCAGTCAGCCATGGCGCACCTTGCGCCGTTTGCCGGCTTCCTCGAAGGCCATGGCGCTACCCATGCCGACCACCACCGCCACCAGCAAGCCCAGTTTATAAGGCAAGCCATGCGCCAGCACGCCGACGCTGCCGGCCACCAGCACGCCGCACAGGGCGGCGCTGTTCATGATCAACGGAATCATGACGCACAGGATGGCCAGGGTGCC
>Ga0308168_1000746_pt1 | contig 35579 bp, 36 predicted proteins | sample PhyCR2_FD_202133 | JGI IMG/M metagenome (GOLD analysis project Ga0308168, IMG submission 202133) | Phyllosphere microbial communities from UC Gill Tract Community Farm, Albany, California, United States - DLSLRC.R2 | ecosystem: Host-associated > Plants > Phyllosphere > Unclassified | place: USA...
GTATGCAGCATGGTTTCCTCTAAAAGGTCATGACCCGGTCATAATCATTCAGCTTGGCACGAAGGGCATCCGGGGCCAGGACTTCAGCCGCCAGCACCCGCACTGCATCAGAAATCATACCGCGCTCTGCCAGTGCTGCTGCGCACAGATAACAACGATCAATGTCATACAGCGGCAACACACCAAATGTTGCGATATAGTCACGCGCCAAAATCTGCTGCGGCTGCTGGCCTTGAGTGAGTTGCAGCACACCATCGCTGACAAAAAAAAGTGCAATTTCATCGCTGAGCGCTGACGTGGCTAACACCGCATCCAGCCCTTCACGGCCGGCACTGGAACCATGCGGCCCCTGAGTGAATACAAATGCAATGCGCGCCATCAGAACTGCACCAGACGATCGCAGGTCAACGCGGCTTCAGCTAGCGCCCCTAACCCCGAGAGCTGAAACCCGTCTGCAAGATTGGCGACAGGCAGCCCCAGATTGGTGGCTTCCTGCTGGTCGGTAATGCCACGGCGCAGGGCAGCAGCCACGCAGATATTCAGCGTCACGCCCTGTTTCTGCTGCAATGATTGCCAATGACGGGTGAGGTCGAACTCATCGCTGGCGGGGGCATTGAGCAAGCTGGCATTCAGGACCCCTTCACGGTAGAAGAAAACACTGTCAAGCGTATGTCCCTGTTCCAACAGGGCATTAGCAAACAGCCAGGCACTGCTTGCCTGCTGCGTGCCATAGGCTGGCCCGGTGACCAGCAGGCAGAAACGCATTACTTATCCTGCCCGTGGAAATCGCCATTTTTAAACTGACGGATGTAGAGATAGACAGTGTGCTTGGAGATATTGAGACGATCCGCCACCTGATTGATGGCATCTTTGATATCAAAGATGCCCTTCTCATACATATTGAGAACAATCTGGCGATTTTTGGCATTATTCGATACGTTACGGTCGGCACTGACTTCCTCAATCGTAAACTCCAGCGTCTGCATTACCAGGTCCTCCACCGAGGAGGCAAAGTTCACTGAGGAGGCTACTTCCTGAGTTTCCGGTGGCATAAACGTCGCCATAATCTGCGAGAAAGGCACATCAAGGTTCATGTTGATGCACAGCAGACCAATCACACGCTGATCGCGATTACGAATGGCAATCGTCACCGACTTCATCAGCACACCGCTTTTCGCCCGGGTAAAATAGGCTTTGGAAACGTTACTGTCCGCCCCGGTCATATCATGCAGCATACGCAGGGCAAGATCGGTAATCGGTGAGCCGATTTTACGCCCGGTATGCTCCCCGTTAGCAATGCGTACAGCAGAACACTTCAGATCCTCCAGCGAGTGCAGAACGATCTCACAGTGCGAGCCAATCAGCATCGCGAGGCCATCAACAACGGACTCGTAAGATTTTAAAATTTCGAAATCACCGGGCGTAAAGGGGTGCTGCTCCAGCAGCTCCGAATCCGCAACATCACCGGAGAAAAGTGAATTAGACATCAACGACACCACCCTTTGACAAGAGCCTGTCACACGGCGCCAGGGCAGACTCATTCTTATTAATTGCGCGCGGGTTAGTCTAGCAAATATGGGAAAGGCGTGTCCCGCCCTTTGTCGTTAAATACAACCTGGCGCAAAGAAGAAGTGAAAACAGGGGGTAAAGCAAAAAAAACGCCACCCGAAGGTGGCGATTATCAGACTATTTCTTGGCTTTCGCATCAGCCGGGGCCGGGGCCGCCTGCTCGGCGTTATCATCCGCTTTCGCTGCTGGTTTGATGTCGAGCAGTTCAACATCGAAGACCAGGGTGGAGTTAGCCGGGATGCCCGGAACGCCATTTTTGCCGTAAGCCAGATTCGGTGGGATCACCAGCTTGATCTTGCCACCTTTTTTAACGTGCTTCAGACCTTCGGTCCAACCCGGGATAACACCATCCAGACGGAATGACAGTGGCTCACCACGGGTGTAAGAGTTGTCGAACTCAGTACCGTCAATGAGCGTACCTTTGTAGTTCACAACAACGGTGTCGCTGTCTTTTGGCACATCACCCGTCCCTTCTTTCTCTACCTGGTAGAGCAGACCGGTTTCAGTTTTCTTCACGCCTTTTTCTTTCGCGAATTTAGTCGCATAAGCATCACCTTTCGTGGTGTTTTCTTTTGCGTCTTTTTCCATCTTCGCCTGCGCTGCACCTTTCACACGACCTTCGAAAGATTGCAGTGTTTGTTCAATTTCCTGGTCAGAAAGCTTGCTCTTACCGGCAAACGCGTCCTGCACACCCGCGATAAGCTGGTCTTTATCCAGTGCGATACCCAGTTTTTCCTGCTCCTTCAGGGAGTTCTCCATGTAGCGACCCAAAGACGCGCCCAGTGCATAAGCTGACTGCTGATCGTCATTTTTGAATGCGGCATTTTTTGGCGCCTGCTGCTGTGCAGTTGGCTTAACCGGAACAGCATCAGCAGCCATAACCAGTGGAGCATTCAGTGCAACAGCCATAGTGGTAGCTAACATTGTGACTTTAAACAGTGATTTCATCCATTTCTCCAAAACCGAAGCATCTCACCTCGGAAATCGTTTGCAGACCTGCGGTCTGTAATATAGCCGGGGGCGGGATCACAAAACAATCTCGCCATAAAAACTCGAAGTTAACTTCCGACCGCGTGATTATCCGAAAGTTTCAACACAAGGAATGGTGATTCGTTCGCGCCTTTTCAACCTCTGGCGGCCAATTTACGCCAATACTCTTACTTCTACCTGCATTTTACCGTTAGAATCGGACAATTCGCGAGCCCGGAAGACGGGCCGGTAGTAACAAGAGGAAACAGAATGCAACAATCACTGCTGGAGCAACGGCTGGAGATAATGGAGAGTAAGCTGGCGTTCCAGGAGCACACCATTGAGGAACTTAACCTGACGGTGGTGCAACACGAGCTGGAAATGGCCCGACTGCGTGAACTGATGCGTCTACTGACCGACAAGCTCAAAGCCGCCGCGCCATCGATGCTGGCGGATCCGTCTGAAGAGACTCCTCCACCTCACTATTGACACCCGGTCGAGGCATGCCTCGACCCTACGTTGATTCTTCGCCAGGCTCGGCATGGGTGCTTCGTAGGGGGTGGGCATGTACGCCCCAATTCCCCCAGACAAAGCAAAAAGGCCACCCGAAGGTGACCTTTTATCGCTGATATTCCTCAGTATGTCGTGCGATAGCCAACGCAGCTACAGCACGAAAGACGACGGAATATTAGTGGCTGCAGCCGCAACCGCCAGTCCCGCAACCGCCCTGACCATGGTCGTGATCATGGTCATGGTCGTGGTGATGGCCGTCTTCGCCGTGAACGTGGCCATGGGCCAATTCTTCTTCCGTTGCTTCGCGAATAGCGATAACTTCAACGTTAAAGTTCAGGTTCTGACCTGCCAGCATGTGGTTACCATCAACCACTACGTGCTCATCTTCCACTTCGGTAATTTCTACCGGCACTGGACCCTGGTCGGTTTCTGCCAGGAAGCGCATGCCAACCTGCAGTTCATCAACACCCATGAATACGTCTTTTGGGACGCGTTGTACCAGATTGTCATCGTAGGCACCGTACGCATCGTTTGACTCGATATTCACATCAAACTTATCGCCGACCACATGATCTTCCAGTGCTTTTTCCAGCCCGGAGATCAGAGAACCATGACCGTGCAGGTAGTCCAGCGGTGCACTCACCGGGGACTCATCAACCAACACACCGTCTTCTGTACGTACCTGGTATGCCAGGCTGACCACGAGGTCTTTTGCTACTTTCATGATTACTCCTAACCGTTGAGAGCTTGAGCCCTGATTCATTGACTGTTATTCGCAGCCTGGTGCTCTAAGTGGCGACGATTGTATCGAATTTCAACGCGGCTGTAAGGAACAACTGAAAAAAAGCTGAACGGCCGACGTTACTCAGGGTGAAATATTCCAATGACCTGCTCATGGGTTCGCACCTGTTCACGCGCCTGCTTGTCGGCTTCGCGCATCTGGTGGCCGCACTTAACGCACTCCACCACATCGATATTATTTTCCCGCCACAGAGCGAGTGTATCTTTTGCCTGACACTTAGGACAGGTTGCACCAGCGATAAAACGTTTACGCATATTAATCACCCATAAATCTGAAGGGGATGGCCTTTAGTTACGGTCAGCCCGTTATGCCGCAGGGTGCAGCCAGAGAAGCACCGCGCCCTGCGGGCCGACTGATGTCATCAATCGGCCTCATCCCAGCCATCAAATTGCCGTTTCTCATGCTGCATTTCGGCCTGGAAGATGTCCTCCAGTTCGCGTCGGGCTTCCTTCACCCTTGAGATCTGCTGACTGTCGCTATGATTCGGCATCAGCTCACGCAGCATGCGCATATCCAGGCGACGGAAGTGTTGCTGTGCGCGAAACGCCTGATGCGGGTGCATGCCCAGCGTCATCAGCGTCTTTCGGCCCAGCTCCAGCGCACTGCTAAAGGTTTCACGAGAAAACTGTGAGACTCCCGCCTGCAGCAGTTCGTGTGCCTCAACGCGGCCACGGGCACGGGCCAGAATTTGCAAATGCGGGAAGTGCTGCTGACAGAGATGAACAATCTCCATCGCATCTTCCGGGCCGTTACAGGTTATCACGATCGACTGGGCCGTTTCTGCCCCTGCGGCACGCAGAAGCTCCAGTTCAGTCGCATCACCGTAATACACTTTGTAACCATATTTACGCATCAGGCTGACCGCACTGATATCGCGTTCGAGGACCGTAATGCGTTTTTCGTTGGCCATCAGCAGGCGGGCAACAACCTGCCCGAAGCGGCCGAACCCAACCACAATGACCTGCGGTTTATCATCTTCAACAAACGGTTTTTCCTGGCTGTCATCCACCTCATTGAAACGCCGTGCGAGGATCTTATCCACCCCCTGCATCAGCAGCGGTGTGGTCATCATCGACAACGTCACCGTCACCAGCAGCAGGGGCATCTGATCGCCACTGAACAGTTTTGCGGAGGCCGCCGCCGAGAACAGGACGAAAGCAAACTCCCCGCCCTGACTGAGCACCCCGGCAAACTGCAATCGTTCAGAACTGCGCAGGCCGTAAATGCGCGACAGCAGATAAAGCACGCCGGTTTTCACTGCCACCAGTGTGATAACACCGATGAGGATTTCAATGATATGGGTATAGAGCACGCCAAGGTTTAACGCCATCCCCACCGAAATAAAGAACAGGCCCAACAGCAGTCCTTTAAACGGATCGATAGCGATTTCCAGCTCGTGGCGATATTCACTTTCGGCCAGCAGGATACCGGCAATGAAGGTACCGAGCGCCATCGACAGCCCCAGTGCATCCATAAACAGGGCAGAACCCAGCACCAGCAACAGAGCGGCCGCAGTGAAGACTTCACGGACGCCGGAGGCGGCGATAAAGCGGAAGATTGGCCGCAGCAGATAACGACCCCCGACCAGCATGCCACCAAAGGCCAGCACCTTCATACCGACTTTCATCCAGTCGGTATGCCCGCTGTCACCGCCGGCGAGCAGGGGCACCAGCGCCAGCGCAGGAATAACCGCCAAATCCTGAAACAACAGCACGGAGAAGCCAAGTTGCCCGGACTCATTGCGGTTCATCGCTTTGTCGCGCATGAGCTGTAAGGCCATCGCGGTCGATGACATCGCCAGGCCTATGCCACCGACGATCGCTGCCTGCCAGGAGAAATCGGTCAGCCATAGTAACCCTCCCAGCACCAGCGCGCTGAGGATCACCTGGGCAGCACCGACGCCAAATATTGACCTTCGCAGTTCCCACAGCTTGGAGGGTTTCAGCTCCAGCCCGATGATAAACATCAGGAACACCACGCCCAGCTCCGAGAAGTGCAGGATTTCATCAACGTCGCTGATAAACCCGAGCCCCCAGGGGCCGATAGCAATTCCGGCCAGTAAATAGCCTAATACCGCGCCGATACCCAGACGCGCTGCAATCGGCACGGCAATCACCGCCGCAAACAGATACACCACGCCTGCGGTCAGAAGACTTTGACCTTCCATCTATACTCCTCCGTGTGGCAACGGGTTAGACAACCAGTCGCCATAGGCGCGGGCATAATTTTTCATGACATCAGCAGACTGGCGTCGCGCCCAGTAAATCACCATGGGCGTCATCCAGTGCATACTGCACATCTGTGCCGTGAGTTCGAACGGACGCATAATGTCCGACATCGGATAACGGTTCAGCCCTTCCTGATGGTAGGCCGCTTCGGGCTCACCGGTGGTGATCACGCTGCGCCAGTATTTTCCTTCCAGCATGTTACCGCCGGGGCCGCTGGCAAAACCCCGCGACAACACGCGGTCCAGCCACTCTTTCAGCAGCGCGGGGCAGCTGTAGGTGTAAAGAGGATGTTGGAAAACGATGACGTCGTGTTCCCGCAGTAGTTGCTGCTCGCGGTGAACATCAATAAAAAAATCAGGATAGTGTGCGTACAGATCGTGCACCGTCACATGCTCCAGATGATGCGCCGGCTGTAACAAAACGCGATTAGCAATCGAATCCTGAGACTCCGGATGGGCATACAACAGCAGGACTTTAGGCGGCTGCGACATCATTCCCCTCCAAATCGTCGTCATAGCCGGAGATTTCCGCTACCATGCTCGACGCAACGGAACTCTGTGATTCCGAAAACTGATTATGATGGTGTAATTTAACATACTCTGAACTTACGGCGCTTATGATTGTATTCTCCTCGTTACAAATTCGTCGCGGTGTCCGCGTACTGCTGGACAACGCAACAGCCACGATTAATCCCGGTCAGAAAGTGGGGCTGGTGGGCAAAAACGGCTGCGGCAAATCCACGCTGCTGGCCCTGCTGAAAAACGAGATAAGCGCCGATGCTGGCAGCTTCAGCTATCCGGGGACCTGGTCACTCGCGTGGGTGAATCAGGAAACGCCGGCGCTGGACATTCCCGCCATTGAGTATGTTATCGACGGTGACCGTGAATTTCGTCAGCTGGAGTCTGAATTAGCGCAGGCCAACGAGATCAACGACGGCCACGCTATCGCCACGCTGCACGGCAAGCTGGATGCGGTTCAGGCCTGGACCATTCAGTCTCGCGCGGCCAGCCTGCTTGACGGTCTTGGTTTCACCCAGGAACAGCTGCAGCGCCCGGTCAGCGATTTCTCCGGCGGCTGGCGTATGCGTCTTAACCTTGCGCAGGCGCTGATCTGCCGTTCTGATCTGCTGCTGCTGGATGAACCGACTAACCACCTCGATCTCGATGCGGTGATCTGGCTGGAACGCTGGCTGAAAAGCTACAGCGGCACGCTGGTGCTGATCTCACACGACCGTGACTTCCTTGATCCGGTCGTTGATAAAATCCTGCATATTGAACAACAGTCGATCTTTGAATATACCGGTAACTACAGCTCCTTCGAGATCCAGCGCGCCACCCGCCTTTCTCAGCAGCAGTCGATGTTTGAACATCAACAGCAGAAAGTGGCGCACCTGCAAAGTTTTATTGACCGCTTTAAGGCGAAAGCCAGTAAAGCGAAGCAGGCACAGAGCCGCATCAAAACGCTGGAGCGTATGGAGCTTATTGCACCGGCCCACGTCGACAACCCGTTTACCTTCAGCTTCCGCGAACCGGAAAGCCTGCCTAATCCCCTGCTGAAAATGGAAAAGGTCAGCGCGGGCTACGGTGACAGGAAGATCCTCAACTCCATAAAACTGAACCTGGTGCCCGGATCGCGCATTGGCCTGCTGGGGCGTAACGGAGCGGGTAAATCGACCCTGATCAAGCTGCTGGCAGGCGAACTGGCACCGCTGCAGGGCGATATCGGCCTGGCGAAGGGTATTAAGCTTGGCTACTTCGCCCAGCACCAGCTGGAGTTTCTGCGCGCCGATGAGTCTCCCCTTCAGCATCTGGTGCGTCTGGCCCCGAAGGTGCTGGAACAGCAGCTGCGTGACTACCTCGGCGGCTTTGGTTTCCAGGGTGATAAGGTCAGCGAGGAGACACGCCGTTTCTCCGGGGGCGAAAAAGCACGCCTGGTCCTGGCTCTGGTGGTCTGGCAGCGCCCGAATCTGCTGCTGCTGGATGAACCGACAAACCACCTTGATCTCGATATGCGCCAGGCCCTGACCGAAGCGCTGATTGATTTTGAAGGCGCACTGGTTGTCGTTTCGCATGACCGCCACCTGCTGCGCTCCACCACGGATGACCTGTATCTGGTGCACGATGGCAAAGTGGAAGCCTTTGAAGGGGATCTGGAAGATTATCAGCAGTGGCTGAGTGACCAGCAACGGCAGGCCAGTACTGATGCCACCCCGAAGGCCGACAGTGCGAACAGCGCTCAGGCGCGTAAAGATCAGAAGCGCCGGGATGCTGAACTGCGCACCCAGACTCAGCCACTGCGTAAGCAGATTGAGAAACTGGAAAAGCAGATGGAAAAGCATAATGCCCAGTTGGCTGATGCCGAAAATAAGCTGTCTGACAGCGCGATTTACGAGCAGAGCCGTAAAGCCGATCTGACCGCCGCGCTGCAGCAGCAGGCAACGGCGAAATCAGCGCTGGAAGCGTGCGAAATGGAATGGCTGGAAGCCCAGGAAGAGTTAGAGTCGATCATGAATGCCTGAATGACGCCGGGACGATGGTTCATCGTCCCGGCGCGCTCTTCTAAGGTTACTCCGCCGCCAGCCGCTGGCGCAGTGCGGTCAGGTCCTCAACATTGTGCAGCTTGCCATCCAGGAAGCGGATTTTCAGCTCTCCGCCCTGCTCCTGCTGCCAGCTCTGACTGTCCAGCAGACAATATTTCCCCTCATCATCTTTCTCCACCCGCAGCAGGCCCCGCGCAGAGTTTTTCATGCCGTTGTCCGTTTTCGGCTGTTTGAAAATCTCACGGCCCACCCCGTTCACTTCGCCGTAGGTCGCCTTCATCGCGAAGCCGAAAGTATCACGGGTATTGTACTGGTAGGTGTAAGACCCCACGCCAAACACCACATTACTGCTGGCAAAACCTTTTGCCTCCAGGCGGCTGAGGATCTGATCGGCGCGTTCCAGGGTAATCGAGTCGCCGTAGATCAGTCCAACATGGGGATCCAGCACTTTGTAACCTTTGGCATTGACCGTGCCGCCAAAAATCTCCCACAGCACTTCTACCGAGCCTTTCTGTTCAGCACTGCGTGAGGGATCGCGATCCGCATCATCACCGCTGCCGCAGAGGATCGCCACCGGGTCCCCGCTGTCCGGGCGGAAGACCAGACGGCCCTCACGTGCCATAATTTCCGGCTTCAGCTCACGGCTGTATTCCGTCAGTACCTTCCAGTAGTCCCAGGTGTCCGACACCACCGAGACAAACCCGGCCGGATACAGCTCCGTCAGCAGGCGACGGAAGGTGGCGATCTCACCCTGTTCTTCCCCCATGCACATCACGCTGTGTTCAGTGGCGGGGATACTCCCGGCGATAAACGTCCCTGCCGCCGGCGTGTAGTACTGCTGCGCGTAGAGGATCGACGGCAGGCTGTCAGTTCCGGTAAAACTCAGCAGGTGGCCAACACCGGACTGTGCGGCATCGTGCAGCCCGGACATGCCCCGGAACGAGAAATCATGACACTGAAAATCAATGTGTGCCATATCGTCACAGGTGCGGTCTGCCCACCGCTGACAGATCTGGCGATAGTGGTGTGCCACCGTGGCATTGGTGGACGACTTCCACAGCTCCGCCGACATCACGCTCTCCAGATAATTGACCAGCCAGAAGAACTCATCCACGGTATTGGTGATGGTCAGCACCGGGATCTTCATCGGCACCTTACTGCCTTCATCCAGGCTTTTAATCGCCAGCGGCAGGTAGCCAAGACGATGAAGGGCACGGATGTGCTCAACGCTGACGCTATCTTTCCCGAGGTAACTGTCCATCAGTTGCTGATACTCCCCGACCACCTGCTCTTCCGGCTGGGCAAAGAATTTGTCATTAAACAGGTCGACCATAAACCACTGTAAGAACCCCTGCAGGCCGAAGAACACCAGCGAATCATCCGGCAGCGGCGACTGAAAATAGCGATTTCCACGCGGTGTGAAGTTGGAGTAGACCCGGTTCGTCCCCTGAGGATACTGCTCACGGTGCGAGGTTTTGTAACCGTCGATAGCCAGAATCGGATTAATTTGCATGTGTTGCTCCTTCACTGCGGTAAATGGTTTCAATATCAATCAGCTCAACACGCGCCGAAGTCTGGCCGGTTCCGGCCAGCGAGGTGGTGGTCCAGATGCGGTCAATACCCTGACTCAGCAGGTGATCGACACCTTTGCTGAACAGTCCGTGCGTGACGTACAGGCTAACAGAACGTGCGCCAGCCGCCCGTAACACTGTCGCGGATCCGATAAAAGTGCCTCCGGCATCACACAGGTCGTCGGCAATCAGGACATCCCTTCCCGTCACGTCGCCTTTCAGCAGTTCAAAACCGCTCAGTGCGCCGCTGGCAATATCGCGATGTTTACCGAGAATGCCGTACTCTCTGGCACTGACCTGCTGTGCCAGAGAATGAATTTTTTTCAGTGCTCCGGCGTCCGGGGCAATCAGCATCATGCCCTGCTCCAGGGCTGAGCGCAGGCTGCGGCTGTGCACCAGGCAACGATGCTGGGGAATAGCGACCAGACGGTCAACCACCCCGGCGGCCACATCGCTGTGGGGATCCAGCACCACTACACGGTCAAAGCGCAGCTGATTAAGAAAACCGGCAAAGACCTTGAGGGCAAAGCTGTCCCCGTCACGCATGGTACGATCCTGGCGGGCATATGGCAGCCACGGCAGCTCCAGCGTGGCCTGACGCAGCAGGCAGCGCTGACGTACCGCATCCAGCACCTGCGCCACCAGCATTAAATCGTCCATCGTCTGCATACCGCTGGCACGCAGCGTCAGGATTTCAGCCCGGGGATCCAGCGGGGCAGAAACCCGTCCCCAGACCGCCCCATCAGGAAAACGCCCTGTTTCCAGCGCGACAGCCTGACCATCAAGCGTTAATTGCAGTATCATCATCACCGACCCCTTTTTCTTAATTAATGTCACAAGGACACTTATATAATTGTCCATGGGACAATAATTAACAAGCGAAAAATTACGCTGACGCGAATGAAGTTAATAACGCGTTGATTTACTGTAACATTAATTTATCCTTCGGCGTTGTTTCATTGAATCACCCCGCCAGGACTGCTATTGTGTCCGAGCGACACTTCCTGCAGGTAATACCATGTCATCAGAACACGAATATCTGGCGCACTACGACGCCTCACGCTATCCCTCCCCGATTGTCACCGTCGACAGCGTGCTGTTTACGTTATGGCAGGAGCAGCTGTGCGTGCTGCTGGTACAGCGCGCTAATCACCCGCAGCGCGGCTGGTGGGGGCTTCCCGGGGGGTTTATCGATATGCAGAAGGATGACTCCACGCGGGCAACCGCGCTACGCAAGCTGCGTGAGAAAACCACCGTCAATCCACCGTGGCTTGAACAGCTGGCGACGTTCTCCGGGCCTGAACGTGACCCGCGCGGCTGGAGTCTGACCACCGCGTGGTATGCGCTGATCGCCGCAGAGGACTGTCAGGCAGAAAGTGATGACGTCAGCGACGCGCAGTGGCAACCGCTGGCCGGACTGGCATCGCGCAGTGATATTGCTTTCGACCACCAGCAGATCATTGCTGACGCGCTGAAACGACTGCGGCAGAAAACGCTCTACTCCCTGCTGCCGGTATACTGCCTGCCCGCCGCGTTTACCCTGACCCAACTGCAGGAGGTGACGGAGACCATCCTCGACCGCCCGGTTCAGCGTAAAAGCCTGATACGCCGCTTTGAAGCCTCAGAGATGTTTGAAGAAACCGGGGAAAGCGTAGCGACCGGCGCACGCAAGGCCAAGCTTTACCGCATGAAACCCGGCGTCAATATCCATAACTTCTCGCGTAACCTGATGAGCGATCAATAAGCAGCGGTCCGAAAATGACAATACCATCGCCAGGGGAGATCGAATGGCGGCTGCAACGCTGTCGCAGCCTGCCACAGAAAGTTTAAAAGGGTTTATCTCCGAGAATAGTGGCGCGGTGCATAATGCGGCGGGCCGGTAAATAATCCGCATTGGCATAATGCTGAGTCACGCGATTGTCCCAGATAGCCACATCACCCACCTGCCAGCGCCAGCGCACCTGGAAATCCGGTTTGGTGATGTGTGCGAACAGGAAGTTCAGCAGCGCCTCACTCTCCTTCTCTTTCAGCCCGACAATACGCGTGGTAAAGCCTTCATTCACGAACAGCGCCTTCTTGCCGCTAACAGGGTGGGTGCGGATCACCGGATGCAATACCGGTGGATTTTTCGCGACCGCCTGTAGCCAGCGCTGATGCTCCTCCTCACTCGCCCGATATTTGTACTCCTGGAACGCTTTACGGAAATCATGCTCCGCCTGTAAACCGTTCAGCAGTACTTTTAGCGGCTCAGATAATGCCTGATAAGCCGCAATACCACTGGCCCATAGCGTATCACCGCCGGTTTCCGGCAGTCGCTGTGCCGTGAGGATCGCCCCGGCGGGTGGGGTTTCAATAAAGGTGACGTCGGTATGCCAGTTATCGTTATCAGGCGGGTTATCGTCGTGAGTATCCAGCACGATGATCTCTTCCACGTCCGGCGCATGAGGATAGACCGGGTGAATATGCAGATCGCCAAAGCGTGCCGCCAGCTGACGGTGCTGCAGCGGGGTCAGCGGCTGGTTGCGCAGGAACAGAACCTGATGACGGATCAGGGCATGATACAGCTGCTCAAACTGGGCATCACTTAACGGGCGGGTCAAATCGATATCGCTGACCTGAGCACCAATATAAGGGCCAAGAGCCTGAATTTTAATACGTTCGTTCATTGTTGTACTCCATGCCAGGGGGTCAGACGGCGCTGCAGGGCGCGGAGCCCCAACTCCAGCGCAAAGGCGATCAGGGCAATCACCGCAATCCCGGCCAGCACCACATCGGTGGCCAGAAACTCCCCGGCAGACTGCACCATAAAGCCCAGCCCCCGGGTGGCGGCGATCAGTTCAGCGGCCACCAGCGTCGACCAGCCGACGCCCAGGCCAATACGAATACCCGTCAGGATCTCCGGCAGGGCGCCGGGCAGCACCACATACCACAGCACCTGCCAGCGGCTGGCGCCCAGCGAACGCGCCGCACGCAGGCGCACCTGCTGAGCACTTTTCACGCCAGCCAGGGCGGACATCGCTATCGGCGCGAAGATCGCCAGGTAGATCAGTAAAATTTTCGAGGTTTCGCCAATGCCAAACCAGATCACCATCAGCGGCAGATAGGCCAGCGGCGGCACCGGGCGGTACAGCTCAATCAGCGGGTCAAGTATCCCGCGGATCGTCTCATTGAGCCCCATCAGGATCCCGATCGGCACGCCAACCAGCGTGGCCGCCAGCAGCGCAATGACAATGCGTGTCAGGCTGGCCCCCAGATGCTGCCACAGCGTGGCATCCATAAAGCCGACCGGGCTGGCGATGGTCAGCAGCTGGTGTAAAACCTGCTGCGGCGGCGGCAGAAACAGCGGTGCAATCAGGTGTAAAGCGGTCACTGCCCACCATATCGTCAGCAGTACCAGCAGTGTGGCAACACTGAGCGTCAGCGCGCGTGACAGCGGCCAGCGCAACCGCGGGCGGCGAACCGGGCTTTTTTCATTAATCAGTGAGCTCATGCAAACACCTCGCGCTGCTGAAAGACACGACCCAGCACGTATTCACGGCGCTCAATAAAGGCCGGATCGGATTTGATCGCCCGGCAGGCTTCGCCCTCTGCGTAACGGCGGCCAAAGTCGAGTGACAGCCGTTCCACAATGCGCCCCGGCCCGGGCGACAGCAGGATCAGCTCGCTGGCGAGAAAGACCGCCTCTTCGATATCGTGAGTAATCAACAGGATCTGCTTGCCGCTGTCCCGCCATAATGTCAGCAGCAGCTCCTGCATCTGCTCCCGGGTGAACGCATCAAGCGCACCGAAAGGCTCGTCCAGCAGCAGCAGGCGCGGATTGGCGGCCAGCGCACGGGCAATCCCTACCCGCTGGCGCATCCCGCCGGACAGCTGCCAGATGAAACGCTTCTCCGCGCCCTCCAGCCCGACTTTTTTCAGCATCTGCACGGCCACCCTGCGGCGGGCATCTTTTTCGATCCCCGCCAGCTGCAGCCCAAAGGCCACGTTATCCAGTACATTGCGCCACGGCAGCAGCCCTTCATGCTGAAACACCACGCCGCGGTCTGCCCCCGGCCCGGTTACCGGCTGCCCGTCCAGCATGATGCTGCCGCCATCTGCCGGAATAAACCCGGCAATCAGGTTCAGCAGCGTCGTCTTGCCACAGCCTGACGGCCCCAGAACCACCACCAGCTCTCCGTTGCCGATCGACAGGTTGATATCCTTTAAGACCGGCTGTCCTGCATAGCTGGCGCGAAGATGAGAGACTGACAGCATGGCGGCGACTCCGGTTATTGGGCGAGCGGTTTGACAAAACGGTCGGTCACGTAGCTGCTGTAGTCCGTCGCGACCGACGGTACTTTGCCCTGTGCTTTGAGGAACTGTGCCGTATCCACAATCGCCTTATTAACCGGGCCGTTAAGCTGCGCGACCTGTTCTTTGGCCGTGAGGTAGGTATTGCCTTCCACCAGCCCCGGCACGTCGGCAACCGGTACGCCGCTGAAACGCGACAACTTGCTAAGGTTTTCTTCCTGTTTCAGCCACTGCTGCGGGTCAGCGAGGTAGGCTTTCTGGGCGTCCAGCGCGCTGCGGGCAAAGGCGGTTACCACCTCCGGATGCTGTTGGGCGAAGTCTTTACGTACCACCCAGACATCCAGCGTGGGCGAACCCCATTTCCCTACCTGAGCGGAGTCTGTCAGCACCTTACCGTCTTTCTCCAGTTGATTGACTGCCGGAGCCCAGACGTAAGCGCCATCAATATCCCCGCGCTGCCAGGCCGCCAGAATCGCCGGGGGCTGCAAGTTAATGATCTGCACCTGCCCGGGTTTGATACCCCAGTGTTTCAGTGACGCCAGCAGGCTGTAATGCGTGGTAGAGATAAACGGCACGGCGATACGCTTCCCGATCAAATCCTTCGGGTCTTTAATCTCTTTTTTCACCACCAGCGCTTCGGAGTTACCAAGCTGAGAAGCCAGCAGAAATACTTCGATCGGCAGCTGCTGACTGGCGGCAACGGCCAGCGGACTGGAGCCGATATTGCCGATTTGCACATCACCCGACGCCAGCGCACGGATCACGCTGGAACCGCTATCAAATTTACGCCAGTCCACTTTCGCCCCGCTCGCTTTGGCAAAGGTGTCATCGGCCTGGGCCACTTTTGCTGGCTCTGCTGAGGTCTGATAAGCAACAGTCACCTCTACCGCCTGAACGCTGAGTGCTGTCAGTGACAGTGCCGCTGCCAAAATTGAAAGTGTGAATTTACCTGCCATAGCCCGCTCCAGAGATGATTATTGTCGGTGAACACCTCCTTTGTAACCGGGCGCGAGCATCGTAATAAAGTAATTAAAAATTCTTTTTTATATCAAAATTTGCTTAGGAGAAATGGTGGATTGGTTAGCTGAAAAGTGGGTTTATCCACAGCGGGCGCAATGATAGCCAGGGATGAGGCCAGCCTGAGGTAAAGCCGACGTCACTCGCCAGCGATGGCGTGTAACGAAGTCAGCAGGGTGACTTCTTAAGTCGGACCGACGTGCTCAGACTGGCCTCAGACCTGCCGCCGGAGGTTTAACGATAAAAAGGGGTGGAGATACCCCAGGATCAGTGCCAGATCAGCAGCACGCACGCCGCCGTCAGCAGCCCCATAAACACGTTAAAAAGGGTCCAGGCTCGACGGCTGCGCAGGATGCGGCCAATCAGCGTGCCGAAACCTAACCAAATCACCCCGGACACCAGGTTGACCAGCGCCATACCGATACTGATGGCGATCACTGAGGCCCGATACGCTTCGCCCGCCAGACTGAAGCTGGCCACCGCGCCGAGCGCCATCAGCCAGGCTTTTGGGTTGATCAACTGCAATAGCCCTCCCTGCCAGAACGGCATCGGCGCGGCAGGCGCATTCTCGGTTTCCAGTTTTTCATACTCGGCGCTGCCGATCTTCCATGCCAGCCAAAGCAGATAAGCGCTGCCGGCAATTTTCAAAAACAGATGCAGTGAAGGGTAAAGCAGGATTAAACCGCCCACGCCAAAGGCCACCATCAGCAGCATCACCTGCATGCCGATCATAATGCCAATCAGCAGCATCAGTGAACGTAGAAAACCAAAATTAGCACCGGAGGCGGTGAGTAACATATTATTAGGACCTGGCGTGATGGCAGCGACCCAGAGAAAGCCTAACATTGATAAAAACAGACTCAGTTCCATAGAACGGGTGCTCCTCGCCCCCCTGAAAAATAAACAACCCGACGAAGCTAACAGCGAGCCATGGATCCTACAAGCTCTGAACACATGAATTTTAATCACCTGAACCCTGACGTTTTTCGTCCCCTGACCGGTGCCAGTAATCCCCATCTGCAAACCCTTTTGCCGCGTCTGCTGCGCCGTCGGGTGACGCTGCAACCGCACTGGCAGCGGCTGACCTTACCGGACAGTGATTTTGTCGATCTGGCGTGGAGCGAAGATCCGGCGGGTGCACGTGACAAACCGCGTGTGGTGCTGTTCCATGGCCTGGAAGGGAGTTTTCACAGCCCGTATGCACATGGGCTGCTTCAGGCATGCAAAAATCGCGGCTGGCTTGGCGTCGTGATGCATTTTCGGGGCTGCAGCGGCGTGCCTAACCGGCTGAATCGAATTTACCACTCCGGTGAAACAGAGGATGCCAGCTACTTTCTGCAATGGTTACGGGAGGAATGGGGCACCGTCCCGACGGCTGGGGTGGGCATTTCACTGGGCGGCAATATGCTCGCCTGCCTGATGGGTAAACAGGGCAAGGCATGCCTGCTGGACGCTGGCGTGGTGGTTTCCGCCCCGCTGATGCTGGAACCCTGTAGTCAGCGCCTGGAACAGGGTTTTTCGCGCGTTTATCAGCGTTACCTGCTGGGTCTGCTGAAGCAAAATGCCGAACGCAAACTTATTGCCTGGCCCGGGACTCTCCCTGTCGATCTGACGCAGCTTAAGGCGCTGCGCCTGCTCCGTGATTTTGATGATGCGATCACGGCCCGCGCGCACGGTTTTGTCGATGCCACTGACTACTATCATCGTTGCAGTGCAATGCCGCTGCTGCCCGACGTGCGCAAACCGCTGCTGGTGATCCATGCGAAAGATGACCCCTTTATGACCCCGGATGTGATCCCCGATGTCGCTTTGCTGCCTCCCAGCATCGAGTATCAGCTAACTCAGCACGGCGGGCACGTGGGTTTTGTAGGCGGAACGCTGCGTAAGCCACAAATGTGGCTGGAACAGCGTATTCCGCAATGGCTAACTACCTGGCTGGACAACTGATGATTATTCCCTGGAAAGAACTGGATACCGAGACGCTTGATAACCTCATTGAATCTTTTGTGCTGCGTGAAGGCACTGACTATGGCGAACAGGAACGATCGTTAAAACAGAAAGTGGAGGATGTCCGCCGTCAGCTTAACAGCGGCGACGTGGTGCTGGTGTGGTCTGAGCTGCATGAATCCATCAACATCATGCCGCGCGGCCAGTTTCGCGATGAGCAGAGATGACTTTAGCGGGCGAAACATGTTAACAATGATCCGTCCGTCCGACCTATCGAAGGGAGTTGTTCGTCATGTCAGCCAAACATCCGGTTATCGCCGTCACCGGCTCCAGCGGGGCGGGAACCACCACCACCAGCCTGGCCTTCAGGAAGATTTTTCAGCAGCTTAATCTGCGTGCCGCCGAGGTCGAAGGGGACAGTTTTCACCGTTTCACCCGCCCGGAGATGGATATGGCGATCCGTAAGGCGCGCGATATGGGGAAACACATCAGTTATTTTGGCCCGGAGGCCAATGACTTCGGCCTGCTGGAAGAAACCTTCAGCGAATATGGCCGCAGCGGAAAAGGCCAGTCGCGCAAGTATTTGCACACCTATGATGAAGCCGTACCGTGGAACCAGGTGCCGGGTACCTTTACCCCCTGGCAGCCGCTTCCGGAGCCCACTGATGTTCTTTTTTATGAAGGGCTGCACGGTGGCGTGATGACTCCACAGCATAATGTCGCCGAGAAAGTCGACCTGCTGGTTGGCGTCGTACCAATTGTTAACCTGGAGTGGATTCAGAAGCTGGTCAGGGATACCGGCGAGCGGGGTCATTCCCGTGAGGCAGTCATGGATTCGGTCGTACGTTCCATGGAGGACTACATCAATTTCATTACCCCGCAGTTCTCACGCACCCATATCAACTTTCAGCGCGTGCCGACGGTAGATACTTCAAACCCGTTTGCCGCACGTGGCATCCCGTCACTGGACGAAAGCTTTGTGGTGATCCACTTCCAGGGGCTGGAGAACATCGACTTTCCCTATCTGCTGTCGATGATACAGGGGTCGTTTATCTCCCATATTAAAACCCTGGTGGTGCCGGGCGGTAAAATGGGGCTGGCCATGGAGCTGATTATGGGGCCGCTGGTCCGGAACCTTATCGAAGGCAAAAAGATCGGCTGACCCCCTGGGGACGGCGTTACGCTTTCATCAGCAGACGGTGAATAAAGCCGACGTGCAGGCTGACGCCGATACTCAACACATCTTCATCAAGGCGAAAATGGGGATTATGTAATCCCCAGCAGGTGCCTTTCTCCTGATCCCCCGATCCCACCCACAGGAAGCAGCCCGGTATCACCTGTTGATAGGCAGAAAAATCCTCGCAGCCAAACATCGGGGTCGTCATCACCTGCAATGCCTTCTCTCCCTGGGTGGCGATAACGGTCTCTCGCGCGATACGGCAGGCATCCGGATGATTCACGCCGGTGGTGTACCCGGGCGTCCATTTAAGCACATAGCTGGCCCCCACCCCCTGCGTCATCCCGTCCAGCAGCTGTGACATCATGCGCGGGATCGTACTGCGGTTGTGGGGGCTGAGCGTGCGTAACGTACCGCGCAGATGGGCTTTGTCAGGGATAACGTTGTAACTGTCCCCGCACTGGAAGCTGGCCACCGTCAGTACCGCGCCATCGTTCGCGTCCAGCCGGCGTGATACGATTTGCTGCAACGCCCCGACCACACTCGCGCCCAACACCAGCGGGTCCGTACTCTGCTGCGGCATCGCCGCATGCGCCCCCTTTCCCTGTAACACCAGGTCAAAATTGTCACAGGCGGCACTGAAGACGCCCTCTTTCACCGCCACCGTCCCCGTTGGCAGGGTGGGAAACACGTGTAAACCATAAATCTGTGATACTCCGTCCAGCACACCGAGCTTTACCAGCTCACTGGCCCCCCCCGGTGGCACTTCTTCCGCATGCTGAAAGAGGAATCGTACCTTCCCTGCGATCTGCGCCTGCTGCTGGCATAACACCCAGGCAGCCCCCATCAGCATCGCCGTATGCGCATCGTGCCCGCAGGCATGCATCACGCCGCGATGACGCGAGGTAAACGGCTCCTGATTCAGCTCTTCAATGGGCAGGGCATCCATATCGGCCCGCAGAGCAATGCATTCCCCGCTGTGTGGACCTGAAAGTTCAGCCAGCACACTGTTGGGGGTGGGCCGGCTGATAGCCAGAGGACCAAACTTTTCCAGTTCAGCAGCGACATAGTCGGCCGTGCCCTGTTCATGAAAAGAGAGTTCCGGGTGGGCGTGGATATGACGCCGCCAATGCAACACTTTTGCGGTGACATCCTGAATTAACGTCTTGGTATTCATCATCACTCCGTGATTAGTTGAAACGATAGAACGACAGGCCGGAGTATTCAGACCTTCGGTCACTGCGCCGGTAAATCAGCGTGAAGGACAGTAAACAGGATGAAATATACTGCGCTCACCTCACCAGACTGTGGCGTGAAATGCGCGTGATGACGTGCTCAGCATGATGTGCCGCTGGCGAAGATGGCGGGAGGAAAAGAGTGACGCGAGGGAACTGTACGCCCCTCGCGCAGACATCAGTCACATGCTGTCAGGCGAGGTCAATGACCTCGTAGCTGTGACTCATTTTGACACCCTGCCCCAACATAATGGCCACCGAACAGTATTTCTCTGCGGAAAGGTCGACGGCGCGTGAGACGGCTTTATCACCCAGCGCTTTGCCGCTGACAATAAAATGCAGATTAATGTGCGTGAAGATTCGCGGAGCATCTTCACGGCGCTCCGACGTGAGCTTCACTTCGCAATCAGCCACGTCATGACGGCCTTTTTGTAAAATAGAAACCACATCAATGGCGCTACAGCCTCCGGCGGCCATCAGCACCATCTCCATCGGGCTGGGTGCTTTATCCCCGGAGTTACCGTCCATCAACACCTGATGACCCGATGAGGATTCTCCCAAAAATGTCAGCCCTTCAACCCATTTAACACGTGCCTGCATAACAAAATCCTCGATTTCATTCAGTTACCGCAGAGTACGCTGTGTCAATAAAAACGGCAACGCTGCCTTTTTCCAACTATGCTGAAGCGAGACAACAGAAGACAGCCTTGTAAAGCTGTGCTACAAACAAAGCTGCAATTATTTACTGGCAAGACAATGCACAGTAAAACGGGACGACAGCACGAGCCATGCTCTTAACAGAGGCCCGTATAATTCCTATGGGAACGCTTGAATATTTCAACGCCTGACAGGGACTCATCCCCTGATATCCTAAAATATTTCGCGCGGCAGGTTAGCGGTAACGCACTTCTCCCCCGCAGAATAGAGGGTATATTTAGGCACGATTACAAACAGAGGATAACAGCGAATGGTTCTCGGCAAACCGCAAACAGACCCTACACTCGAATGGTTCCTGTCACATTGCCATATTCACAAATATCCATCCAAAAGCACGCTGATACATCAGGGTGAAAAGGCGGAAACCCTCTATTACATCGTTAAAGGTTCTGTAGCGGTGTTAATCAAGGATGAAGAAGGCAAAGAGATGATCCTCTCTTACCTCAACCAGGGCGACTTTATTGGCGAACTGGGCCTCTTTGAAGAAGGTCAGGAACGCAGTGCATGGGTACGTGCGAAAACAGCCTGTGAAGTGGCTGAAATCTCTTACAAAAAATTCCGTCAGCTGATTCAGGTGAATCCTGACATTCTGATGCGTCTCTCTTCACAGATGGCGAGTCGACTGCAGGTTACGTCAGAGAAGGTGGGTAATTTAGCTTTCCTGGATGTCACCGGACGCATTGCCCAGACGTTACTGAATCTGGCCAAACAGCCCGATGCCATGACGCACCCGGACGGCATGCAAATTAAAATCACCCGTCAGGAGATCGGCCAGATTGTCGGCTGCTCCCGTGAAACCGTAGGCCGTATTCTGAAAATGCTGGAAGATCAGAACCTGATCTCGGCACATGGTAAAACCATCGTTGTATACGGCACACGTTAACCGGCTCTGAACCCACGGCGCGACGCCCTGTCGCGCCGTTTTTATTTGGTGTGGCTCATGTGGCGGAGAATTATCTATCACCCGGAAGTTAACTATGCGCTCAGACAAACGCTGGTGCTGTGTTTACCCGTGGCGATCGGCTGGATGCTGGGCAACCTGCAAAACGGGCTGCTTTTCTCCTTAGTGCCCGCCTGCTGTAATAACGCCGGTCTGGATACCCCCCACAAACGCTTCTTTAAACGCCTCATCGTCGGCGGTTGTCTGTTCGCCTCCAGCAGCTTCCTGATCCAGTACGCCGGGTTAGAGGGCGTACCGTTGCCCGTTATCCTGCTGGTCATGGCCTTAGTGCTGGGTGTCACGGGTGAGATTAGCCCCCTTCATGGCCGCCTGCTGCCGGCTTCGTTAATAGCCGCCATCTTCACGCTCAGCCTGGCGGGGCGGATGCCGTTGTGGCAACCGCCGCTGTTATATATTTTGGGGACCGTCTGGTACGGGGCATTTAACTGGTTCTGGTTCTGGCTGTGGAAAGAGCAGCCGATGCGTGAAACCCTCAGCCTGCTGTATCGCGAACTGGCTGACTACTGTGAAGCTAAATACACTCTGCTTACCCGGCTTACCGATCCACAGACTGCCCTGCCCCCACTGCTGGCGCGCCAGCAGAAAGCCGTCGATCTGATTAACACCTGCTATCAGCAGATGCATATGTTGTCCGCCAATCGGGACAGCCACTACCAGCGTCTGACCCGGGCATTCCAGGTGGCGCTTGATCTGCAGGAACATATTGCGGTCAGCCTGCATCAGCCGGAAGAAGTGCAAAAGCTGGTGGAAAAAAGCCATGCCGAAGCGGTGATCCGCTGGAACGCACAGACCATTGCCGCCAGGCTGCGGGTACTGGCCGATGATATTCTTTATCATCGTTATCCTGAGCGCTTTACAATGGATAAACCTCTTCAGGCGCTGGAAAAGATCGCTCGTCAGCACCCGGACAACCCCGTCGGCCACTTTTGTTATTACCACTTCAGCCGCATCGCACGTGTGCTGCGCACCCAGCGTCCGCTGTACCGCCGTGACCTGATGGCCGACCGCCAGCGTCGCCTTCCTCTGCTTCCGGCGCTGAAGAGCTACCTGTCGCTGAAATCCTCAGCCCTGCGCACCGCTGCACGCTATGCGGTCATGCTCACCTTTGCCAGTTCCCTGGCGCTGTTCTTCAACCTGCCGAAGCCTTACTGGATCCTGATGACGGTAATGTTTGTCAGCCTTAATGGTTACAGCGCCACCCGGGTGCGTATTCAGCACAGAGCACTGGGAACGCTGGCAGGGCTGATCATCGCTGCCGCCACGCTGGGTCTTCATGCACCAGAGTCCTGGGTGCTACTGGTCATGTTGATCATTACGCTGGTGAGCTATCTGTTTATCCGCAAATTCTATGGCTGGGCCACGGTGGGCTTCACCGTCACCGCGGTTTACTCGTTACAGTTGCTCGCTCTGAATGGCGCGCAGTTCCTGCTGCCGAGGCTGCTGGACACACTGATGGGCTGCCTGATCGCCTTTGGCGGCATGATCTGGTTATGGCCACAGTGGCAAAGTGGGTTGATGCGGCAGAATGCGCACGATGCGCTGGAGACCTATCAGGAGGCATTACAGATGCTGCTGGGAAACGAACAGGATGCCGTGAAACTGGCTTACCAGCGAATGCGGGTCAATCAGGCGCACAATGCGCTGTTTAACTCCCTGCATCAGGCGATGCAGGAGCCCGGCTTTAACTCCAGTTACCTGTCCGATATGCAGCTGTGGGTCACGCACAGCCAGTTTATTGTGGAGCACATTAACGCCATGACCATTCTGGCGCGTGAACACACCATGCTGACGCCCACGCTGGCAGAGCGCTATCTGCAGTCCTGTGAAATTGCCCTGCAGCGCTGCCAGCAGCGTCTGGAATATGACGGGCCCGATTCAGGCAGTAATGTCCTGGATGCGCCGGAGGATTTCCACCAGGGCCCGGTAACCATCATGGAGCGGCATGTTAGACGCATCCTTGGCCATCTCAGCGTGATGCATACCATCTCATCACTCACCTGGAGCCAGCGCCCACATCATGGCCGCTGGCTGTCACGCCATCTGCGTAAATCGAAGACGTGAGTGCCGCTGTTTTTTCCACCTCATCCCCAACCTCCCCGGGCTTTATCAGCACGGGACGACCGGAAAAAAGCGTTCCCTATAACACGTTTTCGACGGCCGTCGCGAATCGGGCCATGCCTTCAACAATGTCGGTCGGTTCAATCACCAGCGACGGCGCAAAGCGCATCACATCGGTTCCGGCCACCAGCACCATCACACCCGCCTCTGCCGCGGCATTCAGCAGGTCACGTGCTTTACCTGCGTGCTGCGGTTTCAGTGCCGCGCCAATCAGCAGGCCTTTGCCACGGATATCGCTGAACAGATCGAAGCGGGCATCCAGCGACGCCAGCGCATCAACAAACAGCTGACGACGCTCTTCCACACCGTTGAGCACTGCCGGCGTGTTAATGATATCCAGTGCCGCTTCAGCCACGGCACAGGCCAGCGGGTTGCCACCGTAGGTGGTGCCATGAACGCCCGGCGCCATGACAGAGGCAATCTCGTTGGTCGTCAGCATCGCGCTGACCGGGAAACCGCCGCCCAGTGCTTTGGCCGTGGTCAGAATATCTGGCTGAACACCATAATGCTCATGGGCGAACAGCCTGCCGCTGCGGCCCATACCACTCTGTACTTCATCCAGCACCAGCAGCGCATGATGCTCATCACACAACTGACGCAGACCCTGCATAAATTCCTGCGTCGCCGGCATCACGCCGCCTTCGCCCTGAATCGGCTCCACCACAATAGCGCAAGTGTGATCGTCGATAACCGCTTTCACGGCAGCCAGGTCGTTAAACGGCACGTGGACGATATCCGCAGGTTTGGGCCCGAAGCCATCAGAGTATTTCGGCTGGCCGCCAACGGAAACCGTAAACAGCGTGCGGCCGTGAAAGGCATTATGGAAAGCAATAATCTTGCTTTTAAACGGACTGTGGCGTTTGGTGGCATAGTAACGCGCCAGCTTAAACGCGGCTTCGTTAGCTTCAGCACCGGAGTTCGCGAAAAAGACACGCTCGGCAAAAGTGGCCTGTATCAGCTTGCTCGCCAGGCGCAGTGCTGGCTCATTGGTGAAGACATTACTGGTATGCCACAGGGTTTCTCCCTGGGTTTTTAACGCCTCCACCAACGCCGGATGGCAGTGCCCCAGCGCCGTCACCGCAATGCCGCCGGAGAAATCAATGTACTCTTTGCCCTGCTGATCCCACACGCGGCTGCCTTTGCCTTTCACCGGCACAAACTGTGCTGGTGCATAAACAGGCAAAATCACCTCGTCAAACGTCGCGCGTGTTACCGCCATTTTTTCCGCCGTCATTCACTACCTCGCCATTTATGCTTTTTCGCGCCATGAAAATATAGTCATAAAATATGCATAAAAAATCAAATAAAGGCAACCGATAATCAACGTTTGAGGAAATTAGCCAGCAGTTGATGTCCCTGTTCACTCAGGATGCTTTCCGGATGGAACTGTACCCCTTCCAGCGGCAGTGTGCGGTGCCTGAACCCCATGATCTCATCGGGCTGGCCGCGATCATCCATCGTCCATGCGGTGACTTCACATTCTTCAGGCAGGCTGTCAGCTTCAACAATCAGCGAGTGATAGCGGGTCACCGTCAGCGGATGATTCAGCCCGGCAAACACACCCTCATCTCGGTGTTCAATCAGCGACGTCTTACCGTGCATCACTTTACGCGCGCGCACCACCCGCCCGCCGAGTACCTGTGCAATGGCCTGATGCCCGAGGCAAACCCCCAGAAGGGGAATGTGACCAGCGAAATGACGGATGACGTCCAGCGAGATGCCGGCGTCATCAGGAGTGCAGGGCCCGGGCGAGATCACCAGATGCTGAGGGGCCAGCGCGGCGATCTCATCAAGGGTAATCTCATCATTACGGTGAACGCATACCTCGGCCCCCAGCTCAGAAAAATACTGGTAGAGGTTCCAGGTGAAGGAGTCGTAGTTGTCGATCAGAAGCAGCATGGGAGGTCCTGATACCAGGACCGCCTGCGGGCGATCCTGACAGAGTGGCCAGTGAGAGAATTATGGCAGCACTTTCGCAGAGAGGATCACCACCGGGGTCACCGGAACATTCTGGTAAGGCCCGACATCTTTGGTCTGTACCTGGCCAATCTTATCGGCAACGTCCATGCCTTTAACGACTTTACCGAAAACGGCATAGCCAAAGTCACGCTGACCGTGATCGAGGAAGGCATTATCTGCCACGTTGATAAAGAACTGGCTGGTGGCACTGTCCTTATCAGCAGTACGCGCCATTGAAATGGTACCGCGTTTATTCAGCAGGCCATTATCCGCTTCATTTTTAATCGGCGGTTTAGGCTGCTTCTGCTGCATATCAGCGGTAAAACCGCCACCCTGCAACATAAAGCCTGGGATCACGCGATGAAAAATCGTGTTGTTGTAAAAACCACTGTTCACGTAATCCACAAAATTATTCACCGACACCGGTGCTTTCTGGTTGTTCAGTTCCAGTTCAATATTACCCGCAGAAGTGGTCAGCAGCACATGCGTATCCCCCTTCGCAGCCATGGCGGAGGCAGAGATCGAAGACAGTGCCAGAACGGTCGCCACCGCGGTTAACGTACGTTTCAACATGAAAGATTCCTTACTGAGTGCGACAAACCATATAACCAACGGTGATTGTAAAGAGGCACTTACCAGCGCGCCAGCGTTTTACCTTTATTTACGCGGCAACGTTATGAAAGCAAACGTTACTGAGCGTGGAAAAATAGTGACTATGATCACGATATGAATGAAATATGAAAATATTAGTTTCAGTAAAGATTTATGCAGATCACGAATATCGTTAAACTCCTCCTGTCTGGCACGGGCATTCCGCCCGGTGAACATCTCTTTCAAACAGGTTTCCACTATGACAAATCGCGATCGAATCGGGCTTACCTGGATCAGCTTCTTCTCCTATGCGCTGACCGGTGCAGTGGTTATCGTTACCGGTATGGTTCTGGAGAATATTGCGGCCTACTTCCAGCTGCCCGTCGCTCAGATGAGCAATACCTTTACCTTTCTGAATGCCGGCATCCTGCTGGCGGTGTTTCTTAACGCCTGGCTGATGGAAATCGTCCCCCTCAAACGCCAGCTGATCTTCGGCTTCGTGCTGATGGTGCTGGCCGTTCTGGGGCTGATGAACAGCCACAGCCTGACCGTCTTCTCTCTGTGTATGTTTGTCCTCGGGGTGGTGAGCGGTATCACCATGTCCATTGGTACGTTCCTGATCACCCATCTGTATGAAGGCCGTCAGCGTGGCTCGCGCCTGCTGTTTACTGACTCCTTTTTCAGCATGGCCGGTACCATTTTCCCGATTATTGCTGCCGCTATCCTTGCGCGCGCTCTGCCGTGGTATTGGGTCTATGCCTGCATCGGTGTGATTTACGTGGCGATCTTTATTCTGGCCCTGTGCTTTGAGTTCCCGGTGCTGGGTAAAAAAGCCACCAGCGGCGAGCCGGTCATCAAAGAGAAATGGGGGATCGGCGTGGGCCTGCTGTCGGTGGCTGCACTGTGTTATATCCTCGGCCAGCTCGGTTTTATCGGTTGGGTGCCGCTCTACGCGACCAAAACGATGGGCATGGATATCGGTCAGGCCGGTAGCCTGGTCGGTAACTTCTGGACAGCCTATATGATTGGCATGTGGGCCTTCAGCGCCATCCTGCGCTTCTTCGATCCTCAGCGTATCCTCACCGTGCTGGCGCTGGCAGCCACTGCGCTGATGTACTGGTTTATCACGTCCAGTGATGCATCGATGCTGAAATGGATCATGATGAGTCTGGGCTTCTTCTCCAGTGCCATCTATACCACCATCATCACCCTGGGGTCGCTGCAGACCAAAGTGGCTTCACCCAAACTGGTGAACTTTATCCTGACCTGCGGCACCGTAGGCACCATGCTGACCTTCGTGGTGACCGGCCCTATCGTTGAGAAAGGCGGCGCTCACGCGGCGCTGGCCACGGCAAACGGCCTCTACGCCGTCGTGTTTGTGATGTGTCTGCTGCTCGGCTTTGTCAGCAAGCACAAGCTGCACGGCCATATGGGTTCTCACTAAAAACCAGGCTGAGGCAGACCGTGTTTCGCGGCCTGCCTCAATGTCTGCGCACATCAGCAACACGTGACCGTCAGACAGGAAGGTCGCCCCCACCATCGTTTAACGTTTGAAATCCACTTTTTCGCTTGCGTCCAGATGAACCGTGCTGGTGGCGGGTACCGTTTCGGCAATTACCCGGCCACGACGGATGGAATACTGCACAGGTACCTGACGACGTAACGCATCGAAGCCGCTTTCTGCCGGCAGGATCACCAGATTAGCGCTGTTGCCCCTTTCAATGCCGTAGTCCTTCAGCTGCAGCGTTCTGGCACTGTGTGTGGTAATCAGATTGATGCCGGCATCCAGCTGCTCGTAGCCCATCAGCTGGCAGACGTGCATCCCCATATGCAGCACCTGCAACATGCTGGCCGTACCCAGTGGATACCAGGGATCGAACACATCATCGTGACCAAAGCAGACGTTAATATCCGCTTCCAGCATCTCTTTAACCCGGGTAATGCCCCGACGTTTAGGATAGGTGTCAAATCGCCCCTGCAGATGAATATTCACCAGCGGGTTGGCAACAAAATTAATCCCTGAGAGCTTCAGCAAGCGGAACAGACGGGAGGTATAAGCCCCGTTATAGGAGTGCATCGCCGTCGTGTGGCTGGCCGTCACCCGCTCCCCCATTTTTTCACGCAGCGCCAGTGCTGCCAACGTCTCCACAAAGCGCGACTGCTCATCGTCAATTTCATCGCAGTGAACGTCGACCATTCGCTGATATTTTTGCGCCAGGGCGAAGGTGCGGTGCAGCGATTCCACGCCATACTCACGGGTGAATTCAAAATGCGGTATCGCCCCGACTACGTCCGCACCCAGTTGTATGGCCTGCTCCAGCAACGCTTCACCATCAGGATACGAAAGGATCCCCTCCTGGGGGAAAGCCACCAGCTGGATATCCACCCAGGGTGCCATCTCCTGCTTCACTTCCAGCATCGCTTTCAGCGCCGTCAGCGAGGGATCGGAGACATCAATATGAGTACGCACATGTTGAATGCCATTCGCCATCTGCCACTTCAGCGTCTGACGCGCCCGCTGCTTCACATCATCGTGTGTCAGCAGCGCCTTACGTTCTGCCCACCGCTCAATTCCCTCAAACAGCGTCCCTGACTGGTTCCATGCCGGTTCTCCGGCCGTTTGGGTGGTATCCAGATGAATATGCGGTTCAATAAACGGGGGAAGGGCCAGCCCGCCTTCCGCATCCAGCGCTTCCCCGGCGGCGCAGGCCGCAGGCTGCGGTACGATGCCTGCGATCCTGCCCTGCAGGATCTCAATCTGCCACAGCCCTTCTTGCTGCGGCAGGCGAACATGGTTAATCCACTGTAATTCCGGACGCATACATTCCCCTCCTCAATAACATCCTCTGTTTACCCTATCACGGTTTAGCCGCCCCAACGGATGTACTGCGTTAACGTATGTGAAATCAGCAGCCTGTAAGTGCCATTCGCCTCTATACTTCAACGACCTGACTGCAAGGAGATAACAATGAAATATCTGATAATGGCCTGCCTGCTGATCAGCCCACCGCTGCTGGCGGCGACGGCAGATTACACCATGCTGGAAGGCAGCTGGCGGGTAGATGCGGTACATGTCGACGGTAGCGGAGTTCAGGCTGTGGTGGATAATGATCCGCAGTATATGGGGGCAGTCGTCACGTTTTCCGCTGATCATATCCTGTGGGAGAAGGGGACGTCGCAGCGGCCCATCGATCCGGCCACGGACAACTGCCTGAAAAGCCCCATGCTGACGCCGGCTGGTGAAAACGACCCAGAACAGGGTTATCAGGTGGCCGGGGGGTTTAACGTGATATGCGGAAATGAGCCCTGGGGGCCGGGTGCGGTGGTAACGGTACCGGTCAACGATACGCTGACGCTTTACTGGTATGACGGGGCCATTTTGTCGCTGAAAAAACGTTCCTGACAGGGATGATGCTTAAACGGGGCGTCCGCTTTGCACGAACGCCCTGCAGCCTGATGCATTATGGCTGGGCAACAAAGCCTATCGCTTCGTAGACCTTTTTCAGCGTGTCCTGCGCCTGCGTACGGGCTTTCGCCGCACCGTCACGCATCACCTGCTCAAGGAATGCTTCATCGTTGCGGTAACGGTGATAACGCTCCTGCAGCTCGCTTAACATCCCGGACACGGCGTCTGCGACGGCACCTTTCAGGTGGCCGTACATCTGGCCGGCAAACTCCGCTTCCAGTTCAGCAACCGGCTTACCGGTGACGCCAGACAGGATGTCCAGCAGGTTCGACACCCCGGGCTTCTCTTTCACATCATAACGCACCACCGGTGGCTCATCGCCGTCGGTCATCGCACGCTTAATCTTCTTCACCACCGATTTAGGATCTTCCAGCAGGCCGATAACGTTATTGCGGTTATCGTCAGACTTGGACATCTTCCTGGTCGGCTCCAGCAGCGACATCACACGCGCGCCTGATTTAGGAATGAACGGCTCAGGCACTTTGAAGATCTCACCGTACAGCGCATTGAAGCGCGAAGCGACATCGCGGCTCAGCTCCAGATGCTGTTTCTGGTCTTCACCCACCGGTACCTGAGTCGTCTGGTACAGCAGGATATCGGCCGCCATCAGCACCGGATAGTCAAACAGGCCGGCGTTAATGTTCTCTTCGTAACGTGCTGATTTATCCTTGAACTGCGTCATACGGCTCAGCTCACCGAAATAGGTATAGCAGTTAAGGATCCAGCCAAGCTGCGTATGTTCCGGCACGTGTGACTGAACAAAAATGGTGCTTTTCTGCGGGTCGATACCGCAGGCGAGATAAAGCGCCAGGGTATCCAGCGTCGCCTTGCGCAGCGCAACCGGGTCCTGACGAACCGTAATGGCATGCAGATCGACGATGCAGTAGATACAGTGATAATCATCCTGCATCTGTACCCACTGACGCAGCGCACCCAAATAGTTACCGATGGTGAGTTCACCAGAAGGCTGTGCGCCGCTAAATACGATGGGTTTGCTCATGTTTCCGTCCTGAATAATGACAGCCCGAGTGCGGGCAATAAATCGTTAAAATGATCGAGCGTGACGTCGGGATGGCTGGTGGCAATCGGCTCACCGTAGTTATAGCCATAGGTCAGGCCAATGCAGGGACATCCTGCCGCCTGCGCGGCCATAATATCATTGCGGGAATCACCGACAAACAGTAACTCACCCGGCAGCAGGCCAAATGTCCCCAGTACCAGAAACAGCGGTGCCGGATGGGGTTTTTTCACCACCACGTCATCGCCGCCGATAATCAGTGAGAAGTATTCAGCAATCCCCAGAGAAGCCAGCAGTGGTGCAACAAACGGCGTGGGTTTGTTAGTGACCAGCGCCATCGGCAGCCCGTGCGTGGACAGGGCCGCCAGCGTCTCTTTCACACCGGGGTAAAGCTGACTGCCGCCGTCAACGCTGTGGGCATAATGTCTGTCCATCAGCGCGCGCGCCTCACGCAGCAGATCCGCCTGCGGCGTATGGCCCAGCGCCCAGGTCAGGGCGCGTTCCATAAGAATATCCGCCCCGTTACCAATCCAGGTGGAGACAAGCCCAAGACCGGCAGGGGCCAGTTTCAGCTCAGTCAGCGCACTATCCACCGCACTGGCCAGACCGGGTGCACTGTCGGTCAGCGTACCATCCAGATCAAAGGCCAGAGCCCGGATGTCAGTGAAAGGCGCCATGACGGGACTTCTCCAGCTCGGTGCGCATGTCATCAATCACTTTCTTATAGTCAGGGTGACCAAAAATAGCGGATCCGGCGACAAACATATCGGCGCCTGCTGCCGCAATCTCACCGATGTTGTCGACTTTCACGCCCCCGTCCACTTCCAGACGGATGTCATAGCCACTCTGATCGATCAGCTTGCGGACCTGACGCAGTTTATTCAACGTGCCGGGAATAAATGACTGGCCGCCAAAGCCAGGATTGACCGACATCAGCAGGATCACATCCAGCTTATCCATCACATAATCGAGAATACTGAGCGGTGTCGCCGGGTTAAGCACCAGGCCCGCTTTACAGCCATGCTCTTTGATCAGCTGTAGCGTACGGTCAACATGCTCAGACGCTTCGGGATGAAAGGTGATATAGCTGGCACCGGCTTTGGCGAAGTCAGGTACCAGACGGTCGACCGGTTTGACCATCAGATGCACGTCAATCGGGGCAGTGACGCCATAATCGCGCAGGGCTTTCAGTACCATTGGCCCCATCGTGAGGTTTGGCACATAGTGATTATCCATCACATCGAAATGCACTACATCACCGCCAGCAGCCAGAGCTTTCGCTGTGTCTTCGCCCAGGCGGGCAAAATCTGCGGAAAGAATTGATGGGGCAATTAAAAACTGTTTCATCCGTTTCTCCCTGGTTGTGCCTGATGTCAGGCTGTCATCACCGGCCAGTATACAGCGCCAGCAATTCATTGACCTTACTGCGCGTATTGCCGCTGCGGCTGATGGAACGACGCACTTTGATTTCGTGCAATACGGCATCCTGATACCACTGACGCGTCAGCGGCGTATCGTGATTGGAGATTAGCACGGTAATGCTGTTCTCATGCGCCAGCGCCGAGGCCAGTTCGGCCAGATGCTGCTGCTCGCGCATACTAAAACTGTTGGTATGGTACGCCGTAAAATTCGCCGTGGTCGATAACGGCGCATAAGGGGGATCGCAGTACACCACGGCACCCTGTTGCACTTTACCCAGCGTAACATCATAGGATTCGCAGACAAAGGTCGCCTGCTGCGCACGTTCAGCAAACCAGTAGAGCTCATCCTGAGGGAAATAGGGTTTGCGGTAGCGGCCAAACGGGACGTTGAATTCACCGCTCAGGTTATACCGGCAGAGACCGTTATAGCAGTGCCTGTTGAGGTATAAAAAAAGCACGGCGCGGCGATAACCATCACGGCACAGATTGAACTCTTTTCGGTAGGCATAATAGACCACTGAATCATTCGCTTCCGGCACGAACAGCTCGCGGGCGTCCGCGACGAATTCGTCGGTGCGATCTTTGACGATGTTATAAAGATTAATCAGATCGCTGTTAATATCAGCAAGGATATATCGGGAATATTGCGTGTTGAGGAATACCGAACCTGCCCCAACGAACGGTTCGATCAGACAATCCCCTTCCGGGAGATGGCGTCGGATATCATCGAGCAACGGGTACTTGCCACCTGCCCACTTCAAAAAAGCGCGATTTTTTTTCATGCCGTCGTTAATTAATTTACTCATCAGGCTGTGGTTACACCGACAGCATATCTGCGCTTTGAATGCTCTGCGTGCCAGCGGCACGCACACACTACGGAAAAGCCGGGTCGCCCCGGCAGGGTGTTACTTGCCCGCTTCTTTCTTCACCTGACTGACCGGCTTAACCCAGGGATTTTGCGCACGGACTTCAGCAGGTAGCGAGGCAACTGCGCGTTTGGCCTCAGAAGAGGTCGCGTAAGAACCGCTGACCAGCACGTACCAGGGTTGCCCGTTACGAGTGGTCTGATAAACGTGATAGCCGCTAAGATTCTGTTTTTTCGCCCAGGCATTCAGCGTATCTGAACGCGAAGCACTGCTCAGTTGCAGGGTAAAATTACCGCCAGGGGTTGAGCCGCTGCGGCTTGCCGTGGTAGCAGGCTTACTCTGCTTCACCGCCGGTTTACTGGCTGCAGGGGTGTGGGCCGCTGGTTTGTTATGCTGCGTGGCAGCAGGGCGGGTGGTGGTTGCAGGCTTGCTGGCAACAGGACGTGGCGTCTCCGCTGCGCCTGGTGCAACCGTGGCAGCACCGGTAGGCAGTGACGACTCGCCCTGACCTGCCTGTGCAGCAGCATCAACCTGCCCCTGCTGATTGCTCAATGCATTGTTCAGATCGCCTGGCAGCTCAACACGCTGCTGATTGGCCGGCGTTTGCACGGGCTGTGCTTCTGTCGGTGTTGGGGAGATCGGGGGAACACCCACGTTCTGCGATGATGCGGCAGGCTCATTAGCAGCCGGCACAGTGCCTTCCGGAGCCGCAGGCTGACCAGACTGGCCGCTCATTGATGAGGAGCCCGCCAGGTCTATATTTTTCTCGCTGCCGCCGCTGTTCGCCGTGTTCGCGTTACCCGCAGGCGTCTGAGCCTGCTGCGCACTGCCACTGTCCGGCGATTTCAGCGCAGAACCAATGCCCAGTACCAGTAACAGCAGCACGAGGATACCAATCCCCATCATCATATGCTGACGAGAAACAGGGACTTTGGGTGCAGAAGACGTTTTACGGGGCCGCGTGGGACGGCGGTCGCTGGTGTCAGGTTTTAACTCGTCTTCCGGTTTAAACTCGTCCATTTAACCTCCTCCCATAGAGCGGCGATGCCCTTCGCATTGTGCGCCAGGCAAAAACGTGAAAAATAGCAGCCAGAATCGTCTGGCGGCTGATAATCGTTACGGCTTCTGACAATCCTGAATGGATGCCAGAACCATATCATGCGGCACTCCGCTGCGCACTTCGGCTTTGCCGATAGCCAACGGGAGAACCAGCCGCAGCTTGCCGGCTAACACTTTTTTGTCACGCAGCATATGTGGCAGGTAATCGGAAGCCGCCATACTTTCTGGCCCGTGAACCGGTAATCCTGCACGCTGTAAGAGCGTGATAATACGTTCAGTATCCTGAGAGCGGAACTGTCCAAGACGTTCGGCATTGCGTGCCGCCATCACCATCCCGGCAGCCACAGCCTCTCCGTGCAGCCAGTTGCCATAACCCATATGAGCCTCAATGGCATGGCCATACGTGTGACCCAGGTTCAGCAGCGCACGCTGACCGTGCTCGTGCTCATCTGCCGCCACCACTTCGGCTTTCAGCTCACAGCAGCGGCGAATACAGTACGCCATCGCGGTAGGTTCCAGCGCCAGAAGGGCATCCAGATTATGCTCAAGCCAGGTAAAGAATTCGCCGTCGAGGATGATGCCATATTTGATCACTTCAGCCAGCCCGGAGGCAAGCTCTCGCGCAGGCAGGGTGTTCAGGCAGTCAAGATCGATAACGACCGAGGCAGGTTGATAGAAGGCCCCGATCATATTCTTGCCCAACGGATGATTCACCCCGGTTTTTCCACCCACGGAGGAATCTACCTGAGACAGCAGCGTTGTTGGCACCTGGATAAAGCGTACGCCACGCTGATAGCTGGCGGCAGCAAATCCGGTTAAATCACCAATGACACCGCCCCCCAGAGCAACAAGGGTGGTATCACGGCCATGAGGCCTGGACAAAAGCGCGGTAAAGACCTGGTCCATGACGGTCAGTGTTTTAAACTGTTCACCATCAGGCAGGATCACCTGATCGACCACCACGCCCGCGCCTTCAAGGCGGGAACGTAGCGTGTCAAGATAGAGAGGAGCCAGCGTCTGGTTGGTTACCAGCATAACCTGATCGCCCGCTTTAAGCGGCCAAAAAGAAGCCGGATCTGCAAACAACCCGGCGGCGATGGTAATGGGGTAACTGCGCTCCCCAAGAGTAACGTTAATCCTCTCCATGACGCTGTATCACCTTTTTTGCTGTGCCCACGAGTGGGCCTTCAGAGCAAAACTTAGCTCTTTTCCAACATATTGATAATCTGATTAGCCACGACCTTCGCGCTTTGATCGTCAGTGCGAATGGTTACGTCAGCAATCTCTTCATACATCGGATTGCGTTCATCGGCTAATGCTTCCAGCACTTCACGCGGTGGAGAATCCACCTGCAACAAAGGACGTTTCTTGTCGCGCTGCGTTCGTGCCAGTTGCTTTTCGATAGTCGTTTCAAGATAAACCACTACGCCACGGGCGGAGAGACGATTGCGCGTTTCACGCGACTTGACGGAACCGCCACCAGTCGCCAGCACAATGCCCTGCTTTTCAGTGAGTTCATTGATGATTTTTTCTTCGCGATCGCGGA
>Ga0308168_1000748_pt1 | contig 35554 bp, 44 predicted proteins | sample PhyCR2_FD_202133 | JGI IMG/M metagenome (GOLD analysis project Ga0308168, IMG submission 202133) | Phyllosphere microbial communities from UC Gill Tract Community Farm, Albany, California, United States - DLSLRC.R2 | ecosystem: Host-associated > Plants > Phyllosphere > Unclassified | place: USA...
CTGAAGATCGCCAAAGAGCCGATCTCCATGGAAACGCCGATCGGTGATGATGAAGATTCACATCTGGGCGATTTCATCGAGGATACCACCCTCGAGCTGCCGCTGGATTCTGCCACCTCGGAAAGCCTGCGCTCCGCAACGCACGATGTATTGGCCGGCCTGACTGCCCGTGAAGCGAAAGTGCTGCGTATGCGTTTCGGCATCGATATGAACACTGACCATACGCTGGAAGAAGTGGGCAAACAGTTCGACGTTACCCGTGAGCGTATTCGTCAGATCGAAGCCAAAGCACTGCGTAAACTGCGCCACCCAAGCCGTTCCGAAGTGCTGCGCAGCTTCCTGGACGACTAAGGTTCAGCTGTTGACAAAAAACCCCGGCTCGCCGGGGTTTTTTATTGCCTAAAACATGCTGTTGCCGCTGGCGGTTTTCTCCGGCACCGGTTGGGTCACGTCCCAGTGCTCCACGATTTTGCCTGCGTCATCGAGCCGGAAAATATCGATAATCGCGGCCGTCTTGCCCTTTTCTCGTCCGCTGGTCTCTACGTGCAAAATCACATAGTTGCCGTCGACAAATGCCTGTTTGATTTCGCTGTGAGAATCGGGGTAACGCGCTTTGAGCAGCTCGACAAACTTGCGGAACCCTTCCACCCCATCCTGCGCATTGGGATTGTGCTGTTTGTACTCGTCACCCAGAAAGGGCCGTGCCGCGGCAAAATCCTTGTTATTTAGCCCCTGCTGATAAAACTCCAGCACGTTATTTTTGTTCTTCAGTTCCTGCACGCTGTTGCCCGCATGGGCAACGCCGCTTGCCAACAGCAGAGCGACCAATCCCGCTTTAATCATCGCTTTCATCCTGCAACTCCCTCTCAGATTATTTCAATGCCAGAAACAGCTCGCGATAACTCTCTGTAAGCTGCTCCAGCGTGGCACGATTCAATCCGCTGGGGTTCGGCAATACCCAAACCTCAGTTTTGCCGATCGCCATCTCCTGACTGCCCCAAGCTACATTTTTTACCCCAAAGGCGCTGCTGAACGCCTGCTTGCCCAAAACAGCCAATGCGCGCGGCTGATAGCGCAAGATTTTTTCTTTTAACGCCTCGCCGCCGCTGAGCAATTCGTCACGCGTCACTTCGCTGGCGGCGACCGTTGGCCGTGCCACCAGCGCGGTGATGCCGCAGCCGGTATCCTGCAGCTGTTGCCACTGTTCGGGCGCCAGTTGACGTTCGGTAAAGCCGGCCTGATGCACCACCTTCCAGAAGCGGTTGCTGCCGTTGGCAAAAGGGTAGCCTTGGTGGGCGGAGGAGAGGCCGGGGTTGATGCCGCAAAACACCACCCGCAGGTTTGGCGCCAGGAGTTCCATAGGGTTCGGGAGTCCATTAAAGGGGATTTACAGCGGTTATCGCAAAATCCGCCAGTAATTACAACAGGCTAGAACTGCGCATAAAAGCAACATACGGATGGTTAACTGTAGACCTGCGTCGAAGGATTGCCGTATAATCTCGCCGCTTGGCCCCTTAGCTCAGTTGGTTAGAGCACGCGACTCATAATCGCTTGGTCACTGGTTCAAGTCCAGTAGGGGCCACCAAATTTTAGTTTTAAAATCATATAATTAAGCCACTCACGCGAGTGGCTTTTTTATTACCCTGATTGTCGATGGCGATAAAATGGCGATGGATTTGTACCGCCACTTTTTTTAGACATAAAAAAACCCGCACTTCGCGGGTTATTCTTCTATGACTGATTACATCCACATAACCTGTTGTTGCCCTGTAATACTGACGCCAATAGGATGTGGTGGCACTGCCGTTACCTGCCCGGGAGTCATAATCGCGCTGTCATAACTCTCCATCGTTTTAAACGTGTGTCCGCAGTTGATATTTTGGCACTGGTGGTAACGTTCTTTTGTATGCTGACTCAGGTAACGACTGGTACGGGCATGTGCCGCCGTTTTGCATAACGGGCAATGAAACATGATTAATTCCTCGTCACTAACTCTGTTGTCGCCGATAATACCTCTCACGATCTGAAACAAAATAAACTTTAAGTGAATTTACAATTCACTTTATGAAACCTCATAAGTCACATCAGAAAGCAAAACCTCAAACTCTAGCGCCGTAGTAAAGCCGCTATTGCTCAGGCTGTGCGTGACTTTACTCACTATCCAGTCTTGCGCATCGATCACCGCTTTAAACCCGCTGACGCGTACTGGCGTTTCCGGGGTGATGTTGGCACGCCCCATGGCGAGCGACAGTGAGAACTCAGCCGCTCCGCGTTGCAACTTTTCCCATTTGGATTGCGCGGCCCGCATGGCGGCGGCCTTATTCGCGTAGACTTTGGGGATCACAAACACGTTATCCTCGGCCCCTACCAGATATTCCCCTTTCTTTTCCTCAACGGGTTTCCCCGGTTTTTTTCTGGCGGCCGGCTTGGCGTTGGGATGCTGCAGCGCCCGTAAATGCTGTTCTTTCGGTTTGCGCTGCAACTTCACTTTCTGCGGCTTTGGCTGCTTGGTATTGAGCCAGCTCGCCGTCACCCCGGTGTAAGCATCCCGATCGGCAATACTGAAGCTATGCCGATCGCCATCCTGTCGGGTGAGAGTAAACACCGGCAGTGGCTTGCCATTCACGGTGGTGCCGTTGCCCGGCCGCATAAACAGCAGGCTGCCGTTCTTCACCACGGCCACCGCGCCATTAAGCGAGGCTAACCGGGTAAGAAAGGCCGCGTCAGTTTCCTGCGTCTGGTCAATATGGCTCACTTTAATAGTGCTCAATCCGGCGGCCAGCGTGGCTTTAAGCGCATTTCGCGCCGCCACCTTCTGCACGATATGGCTCAGCGTGGTGTCATGGTAGGACTCATCCCGACGGGTATTGAGCGACCCGCGAAAATCCGCACTTCTGGCGCGAATGGTCAATGTGTCCGGTGACCCGTGGTGCTCGACCTCATCCACGGTAAACAGCCCTTTCGGCGTCAGCGCTGCCCCCTTCCAGCCGAGCGACAACGCAAGCACCGCATTACGCTGCGGCATCACCATCAGGCCGTCGCTGTCGTCCAGCTCAATATCAAGCTGGTCAGCCTCAAAACCCCGGTTATCCGTCAGTGATAGAGAAATAAGCCGCTTACGAATGTTTTGCGTGATGTCTTTTTCCTGCAGCGACAAAGAGAAGTCCGGGGCAATCAATGCCCCGGCAGGCATGGCAACGTTGGTGATCATGATAATAGCCCGCCCATAGCCGCCCCTGCTTTGCCGTAAAGCTCTCCGGCCTGCTGGCGCAAATCGCCAAACATAACAGACAAAGATTCATCAACTCGCTTTAAATTGAGGGTAAATTCCGTGCGGCGTGGGCTGCCATCGGCAAAAAAATCCGAATGGCTTTCCGATATCGACTCAATCACAAACATGCCGTAAATCGTCCCGCTGCCCTCAATCAGCGGCCATGCCCGCCCCTGCTCCGCCATCAGTTGCAGCGTCAACAGCGACCACCTGCCGCCGGTAATTTCCGGCAGTAGCACGCCGGACAAGGTAATTTTTTCATCATCCAGCCCCAAGAACTGCGACGCCGGGCGCTGGCCCACGCGGGCATTGCTCGGCCAGCGATAATCCGCTGTGCGGTTCAGCGACTGATACGGCAGCGTTTGCAGCATGAAAACAAAGAATCCTAACGTCAGCATCATAATAATTTGCGCCTAATTGGTCATAGAACTGCGGGCACGTGCACGTCGATAACGTTCTTGGCGTGCCTGCGCTTCATTCAGTAGTTGCAACGTTTCTTCCCGGCTCATCCCTGCGGGGATCACCACGTCAAATTTGTTATGCGTCACACTGTTATCGGTATAGGCCGATGATGCCCCTCGCATTACCGGCGCATAGCGCTGGGGTGCCAGTGGGGCAACAGGGGGCACACTGCCTGTGTTGACCTCGGTAGCAGGCAACATCACCGGCGGTGCCAGGGCGATGACGGCAGGTGAGATATTCACCACAGGAGCAGGCAGTATGTCCGGCCGACCCACGGGCGGAACTGCCTTAATCACCGGCGATGCGCCGGTATTTACTAGCCCGCCGCTGGGTGAATACCCCCGGCCACCGGCACCCGTTGCGTAAGGGTTGTTCTTTGCCGCTTCTTTGTCTAACTCTGCGGTTTCATCCTTCATAAACCCGAGTTTTTTCGCTAACCAACCGACTTTCCCGCCCAGCTTGTCGAGCACCTGCATAGGCCAGTTCAGCGCGTTTCCGATGGCTTCCCCAAATTTCTTACCGACTTCGGCCGCATTCTGTAGTTCGGCCTGCGTCGATTTCACCGGTGCCAACAAATCCATAAACCAGTTATAAACCGCTTTAATCTTCTCGCTAAACCAGTCAAACACGGGTTTCATCGGTTCAAAGGCGGCGGTAATCGGAGCCAGAGCCGCTTTAAACCCTTCGGCTACGCCACCGATAAAGGCGCTGATAGGCTCCCAATATTTGCGGATCAGCAAAGCACCGGCAGCAACGACAGCAATCAGGGCTAATACAGGCCATGAAATGGCGGTAAATGCGGCAGCAATACCTGCGCCTACCGTGGTGAATACCGTCCCCAGCAACCCAGCCCCGGCAATCAACATATTGACCCCGGCCATCACCGGCCATGCGATAAGGCCCAGCGCAGCAAGTCCGCCAATCAGTGCAGTTACGCCTGCGGTGACCTTTGATAACGTGCCGACCAACGCCGGGTTGGCTTTAGCCCATGCACCGACCTTTGTCAGCCATTCAGTGGCGGAGACGGCCAGCTTACGCAGCGCCGAGTTTTGGCCGTCGAACACCTCAATGCGCACATCTTCCCATGCGGAAAACAGGTTTTTCAGGTCGCCGTCGAGGTTGTCCACCTTCACTCGGGCAATCTGGGCCGTAGCCCCTTTTGACTGGGTGACGGTGTTGTGTTTTTCGCTCAGCTTGCCGTTACCGGCGGCGTCAATCAGCTTGATAGCGCCTTTCATCGCCTCTTCGCCGAAAATGACTTTCAGGTATTCGGCCTGCTGTGCGGTGCCGAGCTTGTTGGTTTTAAACGAGCCGTTAATTTTCTTTAGGATGTCTTCGATCGGCAGCATGTTGCCTTTGCCGTCTTTGGTTTTTACCCCCAGTTCTGACAGGGCATCCCCCGCCTGCCCAACCGGTGCTTGCAGACGGGTAAACATCGCACTGGCCGCCGTACCGGCCATAGACCCCTTGATGCCGTTATCGGCCAACACGCCCAGCAAGGCGGTGGTGTCCTCGATACTGGCCCCGGCCGCCTCGGCGATTGGCGCGACGTACTTCATCGCTTCGCCAAAATCCATCAGGTTGCTGTTAGAGCTGGTGAAACCTTTGGTCATCACGTCCGCGACGCGCTGGATCTCGTCTATCGGCATGTTAAACGCCGATTGCATATTGGTGATGATGTCGGCCGCGTCGGCGATGTCCAGATCGGAAGCCAGCGCCAGATTTACCGTTGATTCGGTCGATTTCAGAATGGCATCACCGTTAAAGCCGGATTTCGCTAACACCGATTGTGTGCGAGCGACGTCCGTCGGGGAAAATGCCGTGGTGGCCCCGATATCTCGCGCCTGTTGGCGGATCGCCGTCAGTTGCTTGTCATCTTTCGCCAGCCCTAACGTGGCCTGCGTGTCTGACATCTGCTTGTCGAACTGCACACCCGGCGCAATAAATGCGGCTTCTGCGACCAGTCCAGCGGTAGCTACACCCAATCCGGCGGCACTGGTATTGCGAACCGTGGCCGTTGCGGCTTTCCCTGCCTGATAGCGGGCGCTAACGCGGTTTACCTGCTGCTGTTTTTTGCTTAACCGTTCCAGTTCTGCCCGCTGGCGGTTGAGTGCGCCCGTGGCTTCACCGGCACTGGCTTTTAACCGGCGTTGCTCGGCGCTCAGGTTCTTGGTAGCGATACCGTCAGCATTGAGCGCGTCACGCTGGCGCTGCACGGACTGGCGCAGCCCATTGTATTTCGTTTGTAACTCAGTGGCGGCACGCTTGGAGGCTGCCAGTAATCGCGCTTGCTGCGCTGTGGGCTTTTCCGTCACCTTGAATTGAACGGCCAGCGCGGCCGCTTCCGCTTTGGCCTTTTTCAGCGCCTGCCCGGTGACAGCGAGCTGCCCCTGTTGCTTACGAAAGCCATCAATCCGGGCGGCCTGTGCGTCCAGTGCTTTAAGGGTTTGCTGCGTGGTTTTGATATCACCGGCAAGCGTTTTGCTTGCCTGTTGGATACTCTTTAGCGGGCGGGTGGCTTGGTCTACGGCTTTCAGCAAGACCTGAAGCTGCAGGCTTTTACTCATCGTGATTCACTCCGCTGCGTTGCAGTGCTTTATGACGCCAGTTCAACAGCTCCGTGAGCGTCATACCGGTCATTTCTGATGGCGGCCAGTGGAATATCACTGCGATATCCGCCATCAGGTCATCAACGCCCAGCCGGGCATCAATCGCTACTCCGCCGACTTCGGCGACAAAAAACCGACCACCTGCCCGGCCAGCGCAACCAAGTCCGACAACTCAAGGCGGGCGCATTCTTCTTTGGTCAGGCTCGGGTACGTGACACGCGGCAAGACGATCAGCAGAGCGTCAACATCGGCATTCGCTACCGCTGCCAGACCGACGCCACGCAGTGCGCCCGCCGTGGGTTTGATTACCTGCACCTCGACGATAGTGGTTTCACCGCGCTTAATCGGGGTGTCGAGGGTGATGACGTTTTCTTTTGCTTCGTTCATGGTGGTTATTCTCTCTTGGATTCGTGGAACGGCCAGCCCGACGGGCTGGCACAAAAATTACAGCCCGATGGCCTTACGATGTTCTGCCAGACGGTCAACGCCGTTGACCTTTTCGACCATGTTCACGGTGTCGACTTCGATCAGCTCTTTGCCGTCAACGGTCAGCTTGAAATAGGTGCATTCAGTGGCCACCTTGGTTTCGGTGTCCTCACCTTGTTTGTATTCGCCAGAGTCGATTTCCTTATGGCGGCCACGCATGACCACTTCCACGGCGGACACCTCGCCGGTGTCATCACGCTGGAAGGAACCGGCAAAGCGCAGCGGCACGGCATCGACTGCGCCCCACTGCTTAAGCACCAGTTCATCAATGCCGCCCATGCTCCATTCCAGCGCCAGCGCGTCATCGTCCAACCCCATATCGACCGGGGCCGCACCATTCATACCGCCGCCCCGGTATTTCTCCAGCTTGCGGGTGAGCTTCGGCAGCGTCAGCGAGGATACGATCCCCATGTAGTTGAAGCCGTCGTTAAACAGGTTCAGGTATTTCAGTTTTTTAGGCAGAGCCATAACTCATCCTTTCCTTAGCGGTTCACGGACGCGGCGAACGTCGCCAGATAGCGGTCAGTGATACGCTGACGCAAGGTTAAATCTTCCAGCGGTGGCACCGGCGTATAGTCGTAATCAATAAACAGCTTGCCCGCTTTCAGGGTTTCTTTGTCGTTGGCGCTGGCGTCATACCAGCAATCGCCGTCGATAATCAGCCCGGCGGATTTCAGTTCGCGGAATTTGGCTTTGATGCCATCAATCATGTCGCGGATAAGCGTCGGCGTGACTGGCCGGTCAATCGCCCACATGTGCGCTTCGGCCATGGTGTCAGCCAACACCTGCGCGGTGCGGGTGTAGTTTTCGAACTGGAACAGCGGATCGTCAGAACAGGTGCGCGAACCCCAGAATTTAAAGCCGTCTTTGCGGATCAATGTGGTGACGCACGCTTGGTTTAACAGGTCGGCATCCGTACCCGGCGCTTGTAAGTCCCAGAACACGCTGGCGGTGATGCCGGTAACACCATTCACACCGACGTTAGACAGGGTTTTGTGCCAACCGGTTTCCGTGTCGATTTTGGCACGCAGGCCCAGCGCACGGGCGGTGGCATAGGCAATATCGCTTTTGTTGGTGGTGGTGTTCCAGCTCACAAAATCCGGCCAGACCAGCATCAGCTCGCGCTGGCTGAAATTGGCGCGGTACTTAATCGCATCCTGTACCGTTTTGCAGCCGTAGGCGCTGACATAACCAAATGCACGCAGTTTCTGGCAGATACCCGCCAGTGCCGTCGCCACTTCCAAATTGTCATGGCCCGGCACGCCGAGGATGCGCGGTTTCACACCTAACTCCGCCTGCGCAGACAACAGCGCTTTCATACCGGTGTAACGGCCCTCCGCGTTAGCGCCGCCGATAATGTTTGAGGTGGTTTCCTTAACGTCTTTTCCTTCGGCTACGCGCACAACCACCGTGACCGGTTTTGACTGATCAGCGATAGCCAGCAACGCCGCTGCCAGCGTGCCTTTTTTACCGGCCTTGCCGGAGGCGGCCAGCACGTCGGTGATCAGCACCGGCGTGTTGAGCGGGAAAGTGGCCGCATCGGCATCCTCCGCCGTGCACACCATGCCGACGATAGCCGTCGAAACAGTAGAAATAACGCGGGTGCCGTCGTTGATTTCGACAACACGCACGCCGTGATGATAGTCACCCATAAATAGCTCGCTCCGTAATGAGTAGGTGCAGGCATGATGCCGCCCGGCACGTCAGGCCGCACGTGATGGGTGATGGAAGACAGGCCAGACAACAGGCGATACCTGCCGGAGCGATTTTGAAGAAATGACGATCGTTTTCGCCGATCAATAATGGCGCATTGATCTACGCAATCAATTGGACGGAATTTAGCCGGACGGGGTATGGTCAATGAACAAGACGCGGCAACATCAGGGAAAGCCGCAAAGCACAAAGCCCGCATATCATAATGATGCGGGCTTTTTTATTAGGCGTCGGGGACTGTCGGCCAGTCAATGTCCTGCGTATCCTCAGGCCGAATACGGTTGGCAAGCACCCGGCAGGTTTTCCATGCGACCAACTGCGCCTTCTCCTTCTCGGTCGCCATCCCTAATTCAACCGCATCTTGCAAAGGAGCAATTGCATTGCTGGCTTGTACTATCAGCAAACTCTTTTTCCGTGACGCTTCGCTCACTTGTTCCTGTTGGCTCAACGGTGGAGCGTCAATCCAGCACGGCAAGCCATCGCAATCCGCCGCCCGGATTTTTCCCGCAGGGGATTGCCCGCGGTATTTTTCCCAATGTTCTACAGACACCGGTTTAACATCATCAGGCCAGTTGTTATTTGTTTCGTAGGCTTCCTGATCTTCCAACACATAAAAAATATTGGTTTTCGCACTGTATCCGTAATTCATCATTAAACCCCAACCGCCCACCAAAATGCGATGCGTTCATTTCCATTCATACCAGAGTCAAATCCTCCCGGCCCCACGTTTAGCGCTTCCATGTTTGCGGATGAGTCCCCCCAATGACCCGCCAGTGTTAATTGAACCCCGAAACAGTCCTGTGTAAATCCGCGTGGAAAATTAACGCGGTTTAGATAGTTATCGCCGCGATTGATAACGCCACCCTGATGGATATACCCGGTTAATTCGTCCTTATACCACCAGGCATTTCTATTCCCTGAAATATGGCTGCGATTATTAAAGGAATTCCAGTCAACACGGCCATTTAACTTGTCGTTTAGCCAGTTACTGAGGTAGCCGCCCCATTGCGAACCTTCGACGTTTCCGTCGGGATGCCACGTGGTGCCGGTGCTCATGCTTATAGCGGGCCAGCTCCCGCTGAGGAACATAGAACCATTATTGCGAAACTCAGGCCAACCATCTTGCCCACCACTGCGCACACGAAAACGCAACGCGGCATGTTTTCCAACCGTTTCAAGGAAGTAAGACTGTGCATAATTGTCACCCGCTCCTTGAAGAATGAAACCGTTAGTCTGGTTATAAGTCACCCCATCGGATTGATATGTATTTACCCCTAGCTTGCGAACATATTCAGCATGTCCAAGGGTTAATTGAGTGCCTAACGCTATGGAACCCGTTTCATTATTGACGGTTAGCGGTCTTAGGTCGTTAAATCCGCCAAATTGGTCATTAGCCTTTGTGAGCAATAAATTTAGGTTATTGCCGTCATTACGCCAGAAGGCTCCAAACTTGCCGCCGACCATACGGAAACTGTTCATGCTGGTAGACTGAATTTCAGCGGAGGTTTTTACTGTGCCGGTCAATTGCCCGCCGGACTTCATTAAATAACGCCCGTCTGCCTCTGATTTATTCCAGGCGTTAACATCCCCCGCCAACAGATTGACGTCGCCTGATAGTGGTTTACCGTTGACCTTGTACGATCGCAGGGCGTATTTCTGCGCGGCTTGTGCATCCGTTAACGCCCCCACATCCGCAGCCGTTGGTTTATTACTGGTGTGATAGAGCTTTACAAAATCAGAGTATTTTTTGGCATCTGCCGAACGCAGCCAAAAATTATTCGTCGCCTTTTCTGATAATAATTGGATGCCTCGATGTTCAGTCACACTCAAATTGACTAACGTTGCATAAGGCTGCGCGGGATAACTACTGGTGTTTTTATCGTCAAACTCCAACGTTGATAAACTGATCCCCTGCTTCCAGAGCGCGGGGACGTCGGTCGCTGCTCGCAGCGGCTGAGTAGGTAACACCGTTGCGCCATCAATGACAAGCGGCCCGGCCATTGTGTCACCTGTTCGTTTCACAAAACGCCCGTCAGCCTCGGTTTTATTCCACGCGTTAACATCAGCCGCAAGCAGATTGACATCACCGGACAACGGCTTGCCGTTAACCTTGATAGAGCGCTGGACAAACTTTTGTACCGCCTGCGCATCGGTCAACGCCCCCACGTCCGCCGCCGTTGGTTTGTAATCCGTGGTGTAAATCCGGGCCCATTTGATGCCGTTAGTGGCATTTGAGCCCCCCAAGAAACCCGCACCGCTGTTAGAGACACCCACATAACCGGTAGACGGGCCGCCATCGCAAGGCAAAGAGATCACCCCATATACGCCGTTACCCGGCACATTCGCTGACGTATTGTTTACGCGGAAAATTTCACCCTGATTGCAATAAGCATCCTCACGATGGCGCGACCCCATCCCCAGCCCAAAAGCACCGACGGCCATCACTTGCCCGCCCTCAACACCGACGTTTTTCGTCGCAGCACTGCCTAACGCCAGATTGCCACGGGCAGCGGATTTGTCGGTCAGGTCTGACAGATTGGCACTCTTTTTAGCGCTGGCATCGTTAACGGCCTTAACGGCCTTCGGCGTGGCGGCTTTTGTTTCGTCTGCACTGGTTGTTGCGCTACTCAGTTGCACCAACCCTTTAGCGATAGTGCTGGCGTCCGGATGGTTACGGGTTTTCTCATGCTCCTTTATGGCGTCATTAACAAAATCTTTAGTAGCCAGTACGGTATCGCCCCCGGCAATCACGCTAATAGCGGCGGCGCTGCTGACAATCAGGATCATGCGCAACGTCTGCGTGCGACCGCTGCCCTCTTCCAGTTTCGGCTTGTAGCTTTCGGCCACATTACTGACCGCAATCAGCGTGCCGAAATCGTCATACAGCCCCATTTCACGCAGCCAGAACCCGCCGATATTCGCCGGGATAATAAACTCCGCGACAATATGATTTTTTATCGCCTTATCAATGGTCAACCCGTTGAGGGTAGCGCGATATTTCTCATTGATGAGTTTGGTCTGTGCCGGGTTCGGTGTGGGTAAGGTGCCGTTACCGTCACCGACGGCCATACGGGTGATTTTTAACTGGGTACCGCCTGCCGACGCGGCGGCAATTTTGGCCGCCCCGGCGGTGGTAATAATCGCTTTATACTTGCTCATGACTTCCTCTTATCCGGGGTAAACGGTGATGACATCGCCGTCCACGACGGCCGCACCGACGTAAATCAGGCCGGGGATGTCCTGCAGAATATTGAGGCCTATCAGGTGGCGGCTCAGGGGTTTTGCATCGGCGATCAGCCGTTCCATTTCTAAATACATTTCTTCCGTGATGCCGGTTTCCAGCACGCCAATATCCAGCCGAAAGGTGCCGGGCGGATCTGCGCCTTCAGTGTGAAACCATTCAACAACGTTAATCAGGTAGCCGAGCGGCTCGACCACACGGCGCACGGCCCCAATGGTGCCTTTGTGGCGATGGATGAAGAACGCCGCAGCGACGACACCGCGTTTTACATCCTCCGGCCATGCCTCATCCCATCGGTCAACGGAAAAAGCCCACGCCAGATAGGGCAGCAAATGCACCGGGCAGCGTGCCGGGTTCCACAGTTCGCGCAGCGGTACCGGTAAACGTTCCAGCTCGGCACAGGCCGTGGCGGCGGCCACTTCAAGTGGGGACGACCCGACCGGCAATAATCGGTTATTCATCGGCGCGCCCTGGGTTAATGTTAAAGCCGGTGCAATAGCCTGCCTGCGTCTTATCCAGCACGATATCGGCCGCCGGTTTGATGATGTCTACATGCTCGACACCCTCAACGGTCAACGCGGCGTTCATACTGGATCGGCGAATACTGCGCCCTAACCGGCGCACACCCTGCACGTAATTACGCAGCCTTTCATTGGCCGCCGTGAGGATCGGCGCAACCTCCGGGCCGGGATGGAGGTATAACGTGGCCTCGATGGCATAGCGGGTAATTTTGGCGGATTGCACCGTCACCCGATCAGCGACCGGACGCACATCCTCATCGTTCAGCGCCACGCTGACGACTTGCAACAGCTCAGGGCTGGCGGTGCCGTCGCCGTCGCGTGACAACACGGTCACGGTCACACAGGCCGGTGATGGACTGATAGCCGTCACATCGGCCACCCGACCATCGGCAGAGCGTGCATGAAAACGGTAAGAGCCTGCCGAACCGGCGGTGCTCATACCTTCAAAGGCATCCTGCAGGCGTAACCGATAATCGTCGTCCGACTCCATGACTGCCGGTGTCGGCGGGATGGTGGTTTCATCCGCCGGGATGATCACCAGACGCGGGGTGTTAAAATTCCCGCCAAACTGGTCAAGGTCGGCCCCGGTGGCATAAGCCAGCATCACCGCTTTGGCGGCATCATTGACACGCTGGCGTAAAATCACTTCACGATAGGCGTTCTCCTGTAGCAATTTCACGATGGGTTCCGACTCCAGCGCCAGCGTGCGGCTGATGGCCGCCCGTTCTGCCTCGGGATAAAGTGAAATCAGCGTGGCCTTGCGTTCAGCCAACAGCGCTTCATAGTCCAACACCTCGACCACTGTCGGGGCGGGAAGCAGGCTTAAGTTAATCGTTGCCATGGTTCAGCTCACAGGAATAGACAGCGACAGCGCACCGGGGATATCGGTGCGGGTGCCGGTGATGTCGATCACCATCTTGCCGTCGTAGGTGGTGTTAAAGGTGATGCCGGTCAGCTTTACGCGGGGTTCCCAAGCCAGAATCGCGCTGTAACAGGCGGCCATAATTTGCAGACGCAGCGTGTCATTCTGCGGCTGGTCGAGCAGCTCAGACAGCAACGAACCATAAGCCCGGCGCATAGGGCGTGAACCCTGCGGCGTGATCAGAATGTCGGCCACGGATTGCCGTATATGGTCGATATCCGTTAACATGCGGCCGGTGTCGCGGTTCATGCCAAGGTATTTCGCGTTGTTCATGCCGGTTTATCCGTGTTGCCGCCGCCGTTCTGCACGCCGCCGTGGGTATGGGTATGCATTACCACGCCGTTAGACGTGATGCTGCCGCCGCTGTGCTCAATGCTGCCGGTCATCTTCCCGCCGCTTTTCACCTCCAGCGTGCCGGTGGTCAACTTGCTGGTACAGACCACCTCCGGGGCATCAAGGGTGATTTTTTCAGCCTTGACCATCACCACCTTGGAACTGGCGGTGATCGACTCTGACGCCTGCACATTGGCGGTTTTAATGCCGATCACACTCAGCGCACCGCTGGCGGGTTCATACTCCATCACCGCGCCATCAGGGAAAGTAATATGCAGCGCATCCGCCGACGCCGACGGGGCCGGGAAGTTATCGGAAAAGATACCCGACAGCACAAAGGCAGTATCCAGTTCTCCACCCAGCGACAGCACTAACACCTGTTCACCTTCTGACGGTGCCCACCACACACGGGCGCGGCCCGCCCGGCAGGTCATCCAGTGAAGCCAGTCAGTAAGGTTGCCGCCGGTATTGACTCGGCAAAGACCGCGCTCACGGTCGACGGCGTCCACCGTGCCAATGCGGATTAGATTGCGCAGCAGGCGCATAATGTCGGATTGATTATTCATGCTGAAAGGATGCCGCCCGGAGCGGGCGGCGACAACGGAAAGGGGTTGGAAGGATTAAGACACAACAGACCAGTTCAGAAAAATGATGTGAAAAAACTTACTGGGGCATGCAAGACATATAAAACATATTGAAGGTCGTTGTTTTTTAATGCCCAAAGAGTATTGGATGCTAAAACATACCCAATTAATGCAACACTAAAATGATAGCAAGAGAACTTGATCAACTCATCAAAATCCCTTTCCTTTATATATGCAAAAGTAGAGTACATTAGCGAAACAAAAACCATCACAAAACCAAATGAAATAATGAACATGTAAAGCAATCCAGTTACATATTCAATGTAGGACAAGGAAGGTCTAAATGAGGAAATAGCGCTAAACAATCGCCCGTAGTAACCTTGATAATAGCCCCAAAAACTCGCCATATTAACTACTGTGTAATAAGCCAAAACGCTTATCAACAATGTTAGCACTATGTAAAAGATATCCAATGCACGCTCACCACCGTAATTACGTACTGTCATGACTACCCCAACAAGGCAAAACACTACTGACAAAAATGAGAATGAGTACAACGCCACCCCAAAACGGGAACCAAAGACAGGTAGCAAGAGAAACACAATTGCAAAAAGGACATTCCAAAAGTATTTAAAGTTTTTCTGGGTTTTTGCCATATAGTTATTATATGTAACAGAGTTCCCATCACCATTAATTGTAGGGCTCTGATTATTGATAACACTCTTCACCTTTAGCGCTTTAAAGCTTACAAGCGAACCGAGAGCAATCGATATAATCGACTCAAAGTTAAAAATATTTTCCAGCATAACACCACCTTATCCATGGATGCAAAAACACCTTATTATTACACTATCGACAATATGGCAAGCTTTTGAGTATAGATAATCAGCTAACGACTTAAATGCATAATCAGTTCATCTTCAATTTTCTCTATATCATCCTTGCTAAATCCCAGCAACGGGCGTTCCTCATATTTCACGGGGTCACTGTTCGGTGATGGCCGGTCACGCAGTCCATAATGGTGCACGTTAGCCATTCGCTGCACACGCCCGACGAACTCCACCACGGCATCGTCGCTGTTACCCTTGGCTTTCATGTAACGGGTGGAGCGTAGCTTTGAGAACATAGCCCGATCGCGCAGGCGCTTTGTTTTACGCAACGGCGTTTTACGCGGGGCATACGGGGTGCCGTCCGGTGCCTGCTGGCGCTTGATGTTTTGCTGTTGGCTGGCACGCAAACGCTTTGACACGGCAACGGCCAACGATTTGCGGGACTGCGGCGACAATGCGGTAATCAGCCCGACTAAACGGGCGTCAAAGGGGCTAAGCTCGCTCATGCCATTCACTCATTAATTCACCGTGAACAAAAAGCTGCTGCGGGCGCGTGACGTTTTCCGGCAACGGCGGCTCCGGCAGGTGCTTAACGTGCAGCGCACCGCCGTCTTGCTCGTTGACCACCACACGCTCGGTTAACTGCAGGGATACGCTGAAATCGTAAGAGCCGTCGTTATTAAAATCCGTGGCGAAAGTAAAACCGGTACGGCGCTTTTCTGGGGTGGCCATAATGTCTGGTTGGTTTTCTCGTAGCCACGCCTGTATCGGTACCACGATTAAATCCAGATCGCCGGTGTAATCCAGAAACAGCAGATTCAGCGTGTAGCTGTACTCATGCGACAGCGAGGTGGCAAGCGTGGCGGCAATGCTTCCACCTTGTACCCGTACCTGCAGACTTTCGGGGTTGCGCTGCAACCATTGCAGGCAGCTTGCCAGCTCAGCGCGGAGCTGTTGCGGTTTTAGCATGGTGTTGCTCCTGACAGATTTTGATGGCGTCGACCTGCACCGCGCAGGCCGCCAAGGCGTTTTCAAGCTGGCGAATGTCGGCGCTCAGGTCGCCGTTATTTTTCGGGCTGCTTGCCGGTATCTGGCACGGGTTCACCGCCTGACAACCAACGTAGATAATTTGCGGCGCCGGTGAAGCCGGGGCGCTGGTGCAGCCTTGCAACATCAGCAGGCAAAGGAGTGTTGAACCAATCACGTAAAATTTGGTTTTCATTGAGTAATCTCTGTATTTTTTGTTCGCGGGTCAGCGCCAGCCGGTGCGCATTGTTGAGGTCATTTCTCAGGCTTTTCTCTTCCTGCGCCAGTTGGCCGGCCGCTGCCTGCAACGTGGTGATCGCCGTGCGGGTATCGGTCAGCGCCGTCGAAATCCTGCTGTTTTCCCGCTGCGTTTCATCCAACTGATCACCCAGGGCGACAACCTGCCATTTCAACCAACCGGCGACGGCCAGTGCTAACACCAGTAACAGCGCGGCGGTGCGATTCATTGGTCAACCCCTGTCAGGCAGTAGGCCATTTCTGACGCCCTGCGGCGCTCCAGCCCTCTGTTTTTAACCCCGTTGACATACACCCAGCGTGATAACTGCTCGCAGGCACTGCGCCAGTGTAGTTGTTTGATGAAACTGGCCAGTGTGGAGCCACACGCCGCCGTCACGCCAACGTTAAAGGCAAAGGACACTACCGCGTCATACACTGGCTGCGGCATCGTGACAGGCATACAGCGACCTATAGCACGCTCTACCCGATAAACATCAGCTACCAGATTGACGGCGGCTTGGCGTTCGCTAATGACCTTGCCCGGCACCACCCCGGCGGTGTGACCGATGCCGCTCGTCCACACGTTCGCGCTGCACTGGTAAGGGGAAAGCCGACAGCCTTCAAAATCAGCCAGCAACCGCAATCCAGCCTCCGAGGTGTGCAGGGTGTTGTATTGCGGCAGTAAAGCAGCCAGCGCCAGCACGGCGGCCACGGCGCAACGTTTAGCGATTAAGTTCATCGTATACCCTCCGGCTAACACCTAATTTATTCAGTAACTGATAGCTTTTGCGGCGGTAGTACCAGTTAACAAAAAAGGTACCGACGCCGACGGCGGCACCGACCATAAAGGCAATATCCTGCGGCGAATACTTGCCGATCCACGCAAGGAAAATCGCCACCGCGTAGGCTAAAAATGAGGTAATTCGCTCCATTGTCAGTCCCATAAATTGACGGTTTCACGCTGCGGCGCGGCGGTCACGTCCGGCAGCTCTACCGGCTGGCCGTGGGACAAAATCGCCCCGGCATCGGCCAGCCCTTCATTAAGTGAGTAAACCTGTTCAACCACACCTTGCGTGCGCCCGTAGTAGCGCCAGCAAATCGCGTCAACGGTGTCGCCCAGCAGGGCATAGATTTTCATCAGAGCAGCCCGATGATACAGTGGGATTGCTCGGCCACGTTGCTGATCGCGTTGCGGGCATTCCGCCACAGCTCGCCGATTGAGGCCTCAATCACATCGGCCTTGCGGCCGCCGGTGGAGGTGGTGTCGAAGCTGCGGTATTGCTCCGAGAGCTTCGCCATGGTCATCGCACTGACGGCGTTGCGGTATTCACTCACCCGGATGCTTTCGCCGTCGAGCTGGTCGCCCGGCACATCCTCCAGTCGCTGATAGCCGTCGGCCATCTGGTCGCGGCGGTAAATGAACAGCTCGGCGTTGACTTCCGCCATCGCGCTTTTAATTGCCAGTCGTAGCCGTGGTGCGGTGATCGTGCCTTCGATGCGCATCACGTCGCGCACGTCTGCCGGAGTGATATCCGGAAAGAAAAAGACGTTTTTAATGATCGGCTCATCCTCCGGGCGCGGGGCTGGCGCGTCCGGGCGTGGTTTTATAATGACGGTGCTCATGTGACCTCAAAAAATAGGGGGCGGTGGACGACGGCGTTGACAAGGTGAAACCTGTCGCGGCCATCGTGCCGCCCGGCGCGGGGCGCGTTCTGTTAGCGGCTGGCGGCAGTACGGATCGCCCGTTCCAGCCGTTCAATGTCCTTTTTCACGCCGCAGCCGTTATGCAACTGCAACGCACGCTTCAGGTGGTTTAATGCCAGTTCAGCCCTGCCCGTTTCGCGTAGGACGTACCCGGTGATCTTGTGCAGCTTGGCGCGCACTTGGTCGGGCATGTCTTCTGCGTCGGTGAGTTCCATGGTCTGCATGAGGTGGTCAATATTGACCGGCTCCCCGGCCTCATGGGCGCGGGTGGCAGACTCGGCGACGTCTTCTGCGATGAGGTACGGCGTGGAGCGCGCGAAATTGCCCGGCGGTGCCAGCTTGTGGCGCAACGCATAGCGGGCAATGTCCAGCGCGCCGGGGATGTCCCCGGCATCCAGTCGCCAGATCATGACCGTCATCAGAATGGCGTCCTGCGCACCGTTACCTTCGGCCAGCACTCCGGCAACCCAGGGGGCATAGTCCGGCAGCAGTTGGCGCTTGAGTTCGGCCTTGCGCTCTTGTGAGCGTATCTGCTTGAGCTTTCGCTTATCTTCATAGAGTTTAAGCATCATCAGTTCGTAGCCGTTGGCATGGCGCAGCGGGTCATTTTTCCGCTGCGCGGCCTCGACCGCTGACTGGCGCATTAGGTGACGTCGGGCAGGGCTGGTCATGGTTATTTACCGCCTTTCGCTTTGTCGTCGGCCGGTGCCTCACCCGAGTCTTTCACCTCAGCATCAGCGACAGGCTCCGCTGGCGCGGCAGCGACTTTGACAGCCTTGACAATGGCACCGGCCAGCTCGGCGATATCATCTTTTTTTGGCTCCGCAGCTAACAGCTCGATGTTTTCCACCAGACAGCCGCATGCGTAATCCTCAACCACATAATCCTCGTTGATGGATTCATAGTTTTCGATGCGATCACGCTTAGAGTTTTCCACCATATGGCGGCGGTGCGTGTCTTCCTGCCAATAAATCGACAAGTTATCCATGCGGGTGATCAACAGCGCATCCGCCGGGAAGTACGGCACGCGCACGGCTGGCAGGTTGCCGATACGCTTCTGGCTGATAATCAGGTCAGCAGCCAGTGCTTCGGTGTTGGGCTGTTCCTGATTGACCAGAGGAAAATACTTGTCGGCCAGCAACTGGCGACCGCAGATCACCACCAGTTCCGGGTCTTCCTGATACCACGGCGCGATCAGGGTGTTGGTGGCATCCATCACCAGCGCATCGAGATTAGCGTAATCGCCACCGGCACCCACACGGACCTTTTCAGACACCACGCTGCCATCTTCGGCAACCACTTTATTCATCACTCGGCTCGGCGCATTCTCGCGGTATTTCTGCAACCAGCCCGGCGCAATATCCTGCAAAAGCGGGAACTTGACGCGGTTGGAGGTTTTCGCGCGGTGCGTGCCATTAAAGCCGATCATGATGCGGTCAAGGGATTGGCGTTTTACGATGGCATCGCGTAAGCGGGTCTGGAAGTCCTGATAACGCGCCCACAGGTCAAGGGTGTTGTAGCGGATGTGGAAATCATAGTTCACCTGCTGGCAGAAATAACCCTCCGCATCCAGCGTGGCAAAATCAGCGGTTTCGCGCTCATCGCCGCCAGCGGTGTCAGTGGTGCTGGCGATGGAGCCGCTAACATCCAGCCCGATTTTTTCCCCTTTCATATCCCGCACCGGCAAGATATTGATGCGGGTCAGGAACGTGGAGGAATCCTGTACGCGGGTCATAATGGTCTGCGTGACAGACGGCTCTACACTGAATTTCTTATCCAGATCGCCGGTATCAACGCCGTTCAGCTCGGCAACGCGGGACATAAAAGCATTAAATTTAAAACGAGTTTGCTTGCGCATTTTTATTCCTGTTTTTATTCGATTTTATCGGGTGTGACTGCCTTAGCAGTCGGTCATCACGTCCTGCGCACCGTTGCCGCCAGTGGCATCCGGGCGGGTCGGCTGGCTAAAACTTTCGGTGTTGGAAAGCTGCGCTTTCAGCTCACTGAAAGCACTGTGGCCGGTTTCTACCTGTTGCTTGAGTCCGGCGATCTCTTCATTGAGCGCGGTGGTAGTCTGGGTAAAACGCACTTCCGCTTCCTGCAACTGCTCGGCCACGGTCATCACGGCACCTTCCACCTCAGCAAATCGCACATCGTCGCCAGTCTGCTTGCGGGTAAACATCGCTTTAATGCGGGCAGAGAATGAGGATTCAGGGTCAGCGGCAGGCTCAAAATCAAAATGGACTTCCAGCGGTGCGGAAAACTCGACGTCATCGTGGCGGCGGCTGAATTCCAGCATGTCAGTGCCGAGGCTGGCCGGGTCATCGGTGACGGCCAACCCAATCAGGTAGGATTTGCCGGTCTTGGCAAAGTCGCGGCGGATCTCCATTGAGGTGTAAACCTTTTGGCCTGCGCCAACCATCGACACCAGATCGGCGGTCGGGGCCAGACTGGCATACAGCGCCCACTTGCCGTGTAACAGCGGTTCCCCCGGCTCATCGATTTTCTCGGCTTTCAGCTCAACGACACCGCCATAACGGCGGAAATAGCCATCGGGCAAAATGCCCTTGATGTGTTCCATGTTGATGCGAGCGCCGAACACCTTCGGGCTGTAGCTCGCAGCCATCTGCTGAATATCCGTCGCGCCGATCTCGCGGCCATCAACGGTGTCGCCTTCAACGCCGATGCGGAAAAACTTAGAAACTTTCTTTGCCATGTAAACGGCTCCAGTTGTGGTGGTTGGGTTCGGGGCTAGTTTCAGGGGAATGGCGTCACGTCTCAACGCGTTGCGGTTGGAAGATCTGAGGCACAACAAGGGCTTAATGCGAGTCGTTCGGCGCTTCCGTAGCCTTGGCAACATGAACACGACACCGACGACAACCATCATCAGCGATCCGCGCCGCCAAGCTGCCTTGCTCTACTGGCAGGGCTTCTCTGTGCGCCAAATTGCGGAAACGCTGAATGCCAAGGCACCGACCGTGCAGAGCTGGAAGCTGCGCGATAAATGGGACGCTATCGCGCCCATTTCCCGCGTGGAACAGAGCATGGAAGCGCGGTTAATTCAGCTCATCATGAAAACGCAAAAGGAGGGGATCGACTTTAAAGAAATTGACCTGCTCGGCCGCCAGATTGAACGGCTGGCGCGGGTTAACCGCTATTCAATGAGCGGCAACGAGGCAGATTTAAACCCGAACGTCGCCAACCGTAACAAAGGCGAACGTAAGCCCGTAGAGCGCAACCTGTTCAGTGAAGCTGCCATTGCCAAGCTTAACGATATTTTTCTGGGGGATTGCTTCGAATATCAGCGCGGCTGGCACCGTGCCGGGATGCAACACCGCATCCGCAATATCCTGAAATCGCGCCAGATTGGCGCAACCTTCTATTTTGCCCGTGAGGCGTTAATGGATGCGCTGACCACCGGCCGCAATCAAATCTTCTTATCGGCCAGTAAGGCGCAGGCGCATGTCTTCCGCAACTACATCATTGATTTTGCCCGACAGGTTGATGTTGACCTGAAAGGCGATCCCATGGTGTTACCGAACGGGGCACGCCTGATATTCCTTGGCACCAACGTGCGCACCGCGCAGAGCTACACCGGCAATCTCTACTTGGATGAATATTTTTGGATCCCGAAATTCCAGGAGCTGCGCAAAGTCGCCAGCGGGATGTCACTGCACAAGAAATGGCGCACAACCTACTTTTCCACGCCATCCAGTCTGGCGCATTCGGCTTACCCGTTCTGGTCAGGTGAGCTGTTCAACAAAGGTCGCCGCAGTAAGAACGACCACATTCAGCTCGACCTCAGTCACAGCCATCTGGCAAAAGGTGTGCTGTGTGGGGATGGGCAGTGGCGGCAAATTGTCACGGTAGAAGATGCGCTGACCGGCGGCTGTAACCTGTTTGACCTTAATCAGCTGTCCCTTGAGTACGCGCCAAGTGAGTATCAAAACTTGCTGATGTGTGAATTCGTGGACGATACCGCGTCGGTGTTCCCGTTCGCCGAGCTGCAAGGCTGCATGGTCGACACGCTGGAAGAGTGGGAGGACGTCAACCCCTACGCAGTGCGGCCGTTTGGCTATCGTCCGGTGTGGATTGGTTACGATCCGTCAGAAGCCAACGGCGGCGACAGCGCCGGGTGTGCAGTCATCGCGCCGCCTATGGTGGCCGGTGGCAAATTCCGCGTGCTCGAGCGTCACCAGTGGCAAGGCATGAACTTTGCCGATCAGGCGCAGAAAATCGCAGACCTCACCGAAAAATATTGCGTGGAATACATCGGCATCGATGCGACCACCGTCGGGCAAGGGGTTTTCCAACTGGTGCGCGAATTCTTCCCGGCCGCGAGAGAAATCAAATACACCCCAGAAATCAAGACCGCCATGGTGCTGAAAGCCAAAGACACCATTGGGCGCGGCTGTCTGGAATACGACACCAGCCACACCGATATCACCGCCGCCTTTATGGCAATCCGCAAGACCATGACCGCCAGCGGCGCACGCTCCACCTATACCGCCAGCCGCAGTGAAGAAGCCAGCCACGCCGATGTCGCGTGGGCAATCATGCACGCCCTGTTAAACGAACCGCTCACCGCAGGCAGCGGCCTGAGTAAGCCTAACATTTTGGAGTTTTTCTGATGAAATATGCATTTACCGCTCAACAGCTCGCTGACCTGAAAGCTTTATTGGACACCTTGGCAACTCCCTATCAGCGCCGCTGGTATGCGGATGGCCTTGTACATCGCCGCCGTAGCTACACCAAACACCGCCAAGCCGGGGCCGATATGTTCTTTGCTCTGGAAGGATTAATTGATGCCATGGAAAGCGGGCGCAACCAGCACTATTTTGCCCCATTGTTAAAATATGCCTTGGCGTGGTCGCGTAAATACATCTGCCATTTTGCGGCTCAGGTCGGTGTCAAAATAGCGCAGGATGACAGTGATATTACCTTCACCAATGGGGCAACAATCGCTTTTCATGGTGGCCTTGGCCTTTATCTTGCCGCGCTACACGGCAATGTTTATATAAGCGAATACGCATGGTGCAACCATCCTTACGCGCTTTATCAGAGTGCTCTCGGCGTTTCCTGCAATAAGCGCTATCGCTTAACGCTGTTCACATCTGTATCGCCAAACGCTGAGGCTTTCGCGGTGTGGAAACGTTCACAGGCTAAGGGGTTTTCACAGGTACACACGATCAACGATTCCGTCGCACAGGGTGGTGTTTGGGACTCGCTGGACGTTGAAGCCTTCAAGCGTGAATCCAGCCCAGAAGAATTCCGCCAGATGTATCTCTGCGAATGGCCGCAGCAGGAGGCAGCAGAATGAGCAAGCGCAGAGGCCGCAAGGCATTAACGCCCCCTGCCCCAGCAGCGCAGGAACAAGGCTTTGAGGCGTTCTCATTTGGCGAGCCGTCCGCCGTGCTGGATAAGCGGGAAATTCTGGATTACATCGAGTGCACCGGTAACGGCAAATGGTACGAACCGCCGATCTCTTTCGACGGACTGGCACGCAGCGTGCGCGCCGCTGTTCACCACAGCTCGCCGATGTATGTTAAGCGCAACATTTTAGCGTCAACATTCATCCCGCACCGGCTGTTAAGCCAACAGGAATTTAGCCGTTACGCGCTAGATTATCTGGTGTTTGGCAATGCTTATTTAGAAGTGCGTAAAAACCAGATAGGCAAGCCGTTACACCTGAAATGTGCGCCGGCCAAATACACGCGCCGGGGTGTTGAAAGGGATGCTTATTGGTTTGTGCAAGGTTGGAAAGAGGCGCACCCGTTCGCGCCGGGTAGTGTGTTCCACCTGATTGAGCCGGATATCAACCAAGAACTGTATGGCCTGCCGGAATATCTCAGCGCGCTAAACTCCGCCTGGCTGAATGAATCGGCGACCTTGTTCCGCCTGAAATACTATAAAAATGGCGCACATGCAGGCTATATCCTCTATGCAACCGACGCTTCAATCAGCGCCAGTGATATGAATGCCCTAAAGCGTGAACTCTCGCAGACCAAAGGCACCGGCAATTTTCGAAACGTGTTTATGTCCGCGCCAAACGGTAAACCGGACGGCATTAAAATTATCCCATTGAGTGAAGTCGCGACCAAGGATGACTTTTTCAACATCAAAAAAGCCAGCCGGGATGACCTGTTGAGCGCTCATCGGGTGCCGCCTCAAATGATGGGGATTATTCCTGATAATTCCGGCGGGTTCGGGGATGTGAAAAAAGCCGCACAGGTGTTTGTACGCAACGAACTCACGCCGCTGCAGGAGCGAATGAAAGAGGTCAACGAGTGGATCGGGGAAGAGGTGATTAAATTCGCGCCGTATGAGCTACCCAGCGAATAAGCAACAGCCGCCAGTGATTGGCGGCTTTTTGTTGCCGGTGACTCACGAGTGTTTTTCTATGACCAGATCAACGCCTTCATTCAGCAGCTCATTGATTGACTGCCCGGTGGCCTGTGCCGCGATAGCTAGCGCCTGATGACGTTCTGGCGACAAACGGGTGGTCACTTTGCCGCTGTACGATTTGTAAGGCGCAATGCCATCTTTTTCACACTCATCCAAAAAGACCGCAAGCGAGGTAGAGCCTTCTTTTTTCAGCTCGTCAACACTGTAGGCGTAGAAGTCAGCGCCGCCATTCAGTCCGACAAACTCCCCCCGGAACATTTCAATTTCAGGGTCAAAGGTGATGACGGCCACGTGGCCGTCGATTTTCAGTGTATTGTTCATCATGGTTTCATTCCTAAGCTATCCAACCAGATCCGTATGGAGTTAACCGCCCCCTTGTCAGTGGTAGGTCTGGGGTGAGGCCGGTGAAAGATTCGTTTCTCACCTTTCAACAGCACCGCGATCCTAGAACCTTCCCTTTCGTGAATCTCCGCCCCTAATGCGGTAAAAAGCGCCTCAATATCAGACCACTTTATAGAACCGTTGACAGGCCGGGCAAACACATCTGACAGCGTTTTTTGGTGTCGTTTGTTCATGGGGCTTATAGTATCACTTTGTGACACCATTACAAGCACAGAATGGTGTCGTTTTTTGGTGTCATTATTATTATTTAAATGCATACCGTTGTAACGCCCTGAGAGCGCCGCTAACGCGTTGCGTTCTAAAACTGCGTGGATGTTTGAATGCTTTGATAAATCGCCGTGACGGCCTGCTGGCGAACAATTTGAAATGGTCTAAACACCGCTTGCGCGCAATGCTATCCCCGCCTCGCCTGCCCGCTTCATGTGTCGCTTTTAATGCAGTTGCATGATCCGGCGCGATCCGCGCCAGTGCTGGCGCTGCGGGGGTAAATGTCACACCGGATCATCATGCAATTTCATGCATCTAATGCATGCAATGTAGTAGCTAGCGGTATTTGCTAATTTCTATCGGACAATTTCATTGGTTGCCCATCCCTTAGATCGATCAAATGCTCAGGCTCTGAAGCAAACCATGCATACGATCCCCAAGCTAGTTCAGAGATTGATTTTTTGAATGGAGCATTACCACGATCCATAAACGCAGTGAGGAAAGCCAAGTGGTTCTCACTAAAACCCGCTTCCAAAGCCAATTTGGTTAATGTAACTTTTCTTTTCCTGTCTATTGGGCCATCAGTCGCGACAACCTCAGTGAAAACGACTAACATATCTGCGCCACTACTATCATCACCTAAATCAATCAAAATGATGTCAGGCAATGCCTTTGATGCATCAATTTTTAGACCTAATGACTGCGCTAGACCTTCATCCCTTGCAACTACTTTATTGCCGGATTCGGACAACCAGAGAATTGCCGGAACTTTAAGAAATTTTGGCGCAAAAACTTCAATTACAGCTTTAGCAATTACACTTGAAGGGCCTGGTGCTAATGTTCTTTTTTCGCCATTAGGAAAAGTTACAACCACTGCATCCTTTGCAATAGCCACACCTGATTTCATCAAACGCAATCTGGATAAAGCAGCTTTATTTAAATGTGTATCTTGCCAATTCGTGATAGCTGCATCTAAATCAATATCAACCAACTCTTCGTCAAACAATGTAGCAAATGACAACTCAAGGCTATATTTTGGCTTAGATGATGTTGTAGGAATACCAGTGCGTTCAATTACAGCACCACATGGTATGAGACCAGAACGTATCGTTTCATCTCGGATAGACTCTCGCGAGTTCGGTGCATACCAAGCATCTATTGGACGCTCTTTGTTAGTTGAAAGTGTACGTTTGACCCACTCTTCACGACTCGCATCATCGATAAGCTCAGATTGCCCAATCCCCATATCAGTAACTTGGCTAGGCCTTATCCAGCGTTCACTACCTGATACTGCGCCAGCATAAAACATCACGTACAACGTTTTAGCTGCCATTTCACGGATCACATAATTCCGATTTTCTGTGCCATCAGGGAAAATGAGCGGAAGCCTCTCCATTATGACATCTAACTTAGGAACTTTTGGTAAGCTCATTTCAAATTCACTCCATAGAATTTAGACAGCGCCTTTTCAATTTTTTCGTTTGAAGAACCAGATAGAACTAATTTTTCAACTTTTAAGATCTGATCAACACTTGGTAGTGGTATAGAGTTCAATTCATATGCTGAAACAGCCACACTGCCACTAATACAGCGAAACGCTCGATCAACGATTTTTGAGTTAAGTATTGCAGCAATAGTTTCTGCCTTCACTTGAGAAAACAGCGCACTTGGATAAACCATATTTATATGATTCTCAACCACAACAGCGCGATTTTTGTCAAGAAAAACCTGCGGTAACACCGCAGCTAAAAGCCGCCGACTCTGCTCTTTTGAAGTTGTTCTTTGAACAAGAACACACTCGGTAGATGTGAGCAGATGAGACTGCTCTGGATAAATATCAATATAGGGAACGTGATTCCGACGGTCTGAACTGAAGTTAAACCCAGAACTTGTAATAGACTCAGCCCAAATAAGAGGGTAGCTTTTCTTCGTTGGCACAGTACGTAATTGTGACTTGAACCTATTCCACACTAATTGTCCCGTGGATACATTGTAACCAAGGTCAGATAGCCGATTAGGCATGAGCTTTATTTGATTCAAAAAATCAGCGTCTTCAGCACTTCTCGGAAGTAGCCACGCACTCCCGCCATGCTCTATTTTTACATCGCCGATCTTTTCAACTTTAGCATCATTTAGCCCTTTAGGTATCAATGATGAGACTTTAGACGGCTCATCATGTTTCCCTAATCTAAATGTCGTGAGTAGTGTTTCTTGAAGCACATCATCAAACACTCCTTCACGATCGGAAATAAAGTCAAATGCAAACGGCGTGGCTTCTTCAGTTAATAGTTTCCTTAGCGCCATGAAATACTGACCACCAAGAAATGATGTCGGCGTCAGATAGGCGACAATACCACTCCCCGATTTTGCTAATCGAATAGCCAAATCGGTAAACAGGCCATAAAGATTAGCATGCCCGAAAAGTGAACGAGAATACTTATCCCTCAACTCGGAATTAAGAGTGACTCTACCATATGGAGGATTGCCTATAACAAGATCAAAATTACCCAGATTACTTTGCTGTAGTGCATCTCCAACAATGATCACATTGTCAGGTAATCTTCTTTTAGCTGCTATACAAAGAGGCATTAATGCCGCTTCAAGGAGGACAAGAGTCATCCAAGCCGCAAAAGGATCTATTTCAATACCTTTAAGTCTCTTAACTAAACGTCTTAGTATCCACTCCGGCGAAGAACCCTTTTCCTGCTGTAACATTCTTAATGCGACTGGTGCTAAAAATGCACCACCACCACATGCTGGGTCAATAGCTGTATCTTTAGAAAAATCAACCCCTGTACTCTCAGCCAAATCTAATAACCGTGAAACTAAAGGTGGTGGTGTATAATATGCGCCAATTTCTGAGCGGTAAGACGCAGGCAACATCACTGTGTATATAGAGCCAATCAAGTATCCGGCGTCTTCAACAGGAAAAGTAGCTATTAAATCACCAGTCATTTTAGCCAGTTCAATAGCATCACAAGACACTTCAGCCAAAATAACAGTGTGAGGTACTGATTTAATCTTGATTGTGCTTTTCTGAGATTTAGCGAGTGAATCCCAATATGCACTTATCACATAAGCACAGTATGAACGAGCGTGAGCAAGTCGGTCTTTATCCGCTTTATAGCTCCCGGCATAACCACGAGCCATAGCCTTACAGGTTTGATACCGCTCTAATAATGTCAACTCACTATCAGTGAGGAAATCAAATTGTTGGGCATTCATCACTCTATCCTACTGTTATAACTATATGTATTTTAACAACATCTACCGATTTAGTTTTGTCTTACTTCGTAAGGATGTCATGTGCCAATTGCCCCTAAGCTTAACATCTCATCCAACTAAGGGGCAGCATACAAAAAAAGTAAGAGTTTAGAAATTTAATTATATGAACGAGTGTGTTGTATTTGCGCTATCAATTGCTTCATCTTTAACCTGACTCGCTAATTCTGAAATCCATACAAGCGCTATGTCTTTATCCTTCGGTTGACTCTCATAACAAACCCCCAGACGGGCAATGAGTTCAATACGTTCCAAAACAACCATTTCTTCCACTGCTGGTAAATGCACCCTATTCCTCCGATGCCCAATAACTGTATGCATATACAGTATTACCCATAAATTTTGCATCCGCAACTAATTATTAAAAGCCTGACCACTCATTAACCGGTGCATACTGCATTGAAATATCACCAAATTTGACTTTAGCACCACGCGCTAATGCTTCCAGCTCCCAGCGTTGGGCGGCAATATCGTGCCGGGCCAAATCAGCCCGGATTCCGCCCAGCCGATCACGTTCTGCCGGGGTCAATCTTGCCGACGGTGCCACTTCTGGTACCTGATAAGGGTCAAAACTGCGTTGTGATTTCTTTATCTGCGACGGAATAGCCCGTATACGGCTCATAACAGACCGTGTAACGGTCATATCATCCCAGTCAATCAGTGTCTCCGGCGGGTGTTCCAGCACCGCCACGGCCTCTACAGGCTCACTATCCTGCGTATTTGTAGCGCCTTTGCTATCGACCACCCCACAGTTATTGACAGGACTCCGAGGCGCACCAGAGGTGCTTTTTAAAGTCAAAGGCTCAACGGCAACGGCTTTAGCGACAATGCGCCATTGCGTTGTACGGGTTTCATAAACGCGATCGGCACCAATATGCGGGGCAAAAATACCCGCGATTTTCTGGACTTCTTCGTCATAGGCGTTGAGTTCGTCGGCAACCCGGCGGGCTACACGCACGGTCTGATTGTCGCGAGCAACGTTAGGGCCACCCTGCGCCAGAATGTAATCGGCAAAAAGACCGGCGTCGGCGGCAGCGCGAACCGCTTCCACCCTTTCGTCAAACTCATCGGCTAGACTGACGGAACGAATCTTGCGGCATTCGCGCCACGCCCCGCGCGACGGCAAGCCGATAAAGTGGAATTGTGGGATACGCCACGTTGACGCCCACGCGGTGACCGCTGCGGCCGTATCAGTCAACAGTTCGCCGGTTTCATGATCGCGCTCGCCGTCCAGCGCGTAGCCGTCGATGTTTTTCGCGATGTATTTGGCGATGTAGCCCGCTGCACCGCCTTTGTTCATGTGTTTGCAGTCGAAGCGATTTTTAGCTGCACCACGCTCGTTGCCATCTTCAGCCATGGCATAACGGCGCATGATATCGATCACCTGCTGGCGCTGCTCTTTGGAGGTAAACAGCATCATATGCCAGTGAGGTGTCGCGTCATGGTGCGGCTCTACAACGCGCACGCCGTAGACCTGCAGGCCCGCATCTTTAAACGCAGTGCGGATCTTGCTAAACAAGCTCACAAGGTAGCGCTGGCCGTCTTTCGGCGTATACGCCTCTTCATCCCATTTGTGATTAAAATGAACCTTCGGGCTGTTCTTTCCAACGGCACGCGTCGGGTGATATTTGGATGGGGTAGTGATTGTGATAAACATCCCTTTATCGCCCCTAGTCGCAGCGGCCTGCTCAACACCGGCGATCATCGCCATTAACTCCATTCGGCGGATTTCAGGGTTAGAGATACTCGCCATTACCTTATCGATCAGGCTGAATCGTTCGCCGGTTTCGACGTTCTCCAGCTCGCGGCTGTTGAGGTAATCAAAGTTAGACTGACGGCGTGCTTTCACATCACGGATCGCCTGCTTGCTGGCATAGGACGACGCCCCACGGTTCACATTACCGACGGCAATCAGCAACGCCTCGCGCCAGCGCGTGCGCTGGGCTTTTAACTGGCGTTCCCACCATTCCGCATCTACCAACCGGGACAGACTTGCGATCGCTGACCGGGCATCAAGTTTGCCCTTGCGGTATTTGTTCAAGTGCATCGGGGTGATATTGAAGGCGCGGACCATCGGCGCGGTATGACCATAAAAACAGGCTTGAGTGCTATCTTCAAACAGCCCTGTATTGTCTCCGCCGTTGCTTTTAATGAATTCTTCAACGCGGCTTTCATAGATAGACAACAGTTGACCGGCCACGCGATCCGCAAGGCGTTTCAGCTCTTTGTCATCCATACCCGGTAAGCCCGCATAATTATCAATCTCCGCCATCCAGCGCGGTGAAGCCGCTAAGTTCATCCCATTCTTAGCGTTAACCGCCTCAATACGGGGCCATATGCGGCGCTCAAACTGGAACACAAGCCATTTATTGGCGTCATGCAGCCCTTTGGATTTCAGCAGGTAATCATGGCGTGACAGGAAAATGGCGCTAAGAAAGCGCGGCAGGGAATGGATATTGCGTAAAACAGCTTGCCCCTGAGCATGTTCCTCACGGGTAAGCGGTCTTACCGGCCCGGCGATTGCCGGGCGCGGTGCGTTCCATGGGTAAGCGTAAGCGGGTGCCGCTTGGCTCATCGAATTATAGCGCCGTTGGCGTGGATGCAATTGCCGCAGTAGCGCTCGTTACAAGGGGAACATGGATTGACCAGAGGCAGAACATAGAGGCTTGTTCCATGCGGTAAAGCCTCCTTGCTGACACCTTCCCATTCATACCCTACACAATCGGCGGTCATATCTTTTCGCGGCTGAGTAGCAACATGTGCTACTGGTTGAGCCTCTATGAATTTCAAAAGCAATGCAGCCATAGTTTTAGCCTCGCCATGCACTAAAAAACCATCTTCGGCGATTTCTTTTAGGCGCTCAGTTAAAATTGTCATGCTTTTGCCGCAGCTTCACATGTTGCGAAAGCTTCTTGACATAAGTTGCCAATGCGACCAATTTCAGCCGCCAATGACGCAATGCTGGTTACGCTGGAATTACGCACACCATGATGAATCAAACCATTCACCAACTGGTTAATGGTTGGGTAATAACCAATAGCCTCATAACGTTCTTGACCTTCGTTTTTTCCTTTTTTCCCAACCTTCACCGTATTAAGAATGAATTGCAGACTATCGCTGGTGATAACAAATTCAGTACCGATTTTAATTTCCATGTTATTTCCTTAATCGTAATTTTGGTTTTCTGGGCGGCGCATGAATTCTGAATCACTCAAATCAGCCGCAATAAAATGACCTACTGCAAAAATCAGCAGGCCGAATAAAATGGAGAATTCGATCATGCAATCCCCGAAAAAATAAAAAGATGACCTTTCACCTCGCGGAGATGCTGGCAATCCACGCAGGTATAAACACCGGGAACAGCCTCACGGCGGGCGGGTGGAATCGGGGCATCACATTCTTCACAAACGAACGCAGAAGGCAGTGCAGAAGATTTGCGGGCGTTAGCGATCTGCGCCTCCAACACCTGCGCCTGTTGTTCTTGTGCGTAATCCATCAAGTCAGCCATTAGTGCAGCTCCTGCGCTTGGTTCTCTATGGATTCAGCCTCTTGGCGTAGCAGCTCTACAGCCTCAATCACCGTTAAGCCGTTCTTAGTGATGTGAGCAGCCAAACGCACCAAACGGGCGGAGGTGCGATCGGCTTGGTTCTTACGCTCATCAATACGAACACTTAGCAACACGGCATCTAATGGCTGTGCGTAAAACTCTTTAATATCTTTGGTTGTTTCAAGTTTCATAGATAATCCTTATTTCAGGCAAAGCAATGCCCGGCGGGTTAACGCCATAATTACGTAATGCGGTTAATTACTGTTTAATTCGCAATCATCATCACTGATAAATCGCGGCAAAGTTTTTGATAAATCAATCAGGTCATTCAGCGCCCACACGATTTGTTTACGCTCTGAATAACTCATTTCTGCAAATTTCATATTTACATGCCGCTCTTTCAATCCAGCATGAAAACAAACAGTTCTGCGGATATGCCCCGGTGACTTATCAAAAGCCTCTTGCGCCACGTTCTTTCTATGCGCGAACAGATCACGCTTAATCTGAGAAATGCGCTTAATGCCGATAGCTTTTTGGTCATCCGTTGCCAGTAACATATCAACCCCAATTAACGGCAGAACATACGGCGCAATAGTTGCGCAGGTTTTGCAGTAGACAGACCGCGCAGCAATGCAGCCTGATCGTGACGTGGCCGCCAGCGTTTACCACCCGGCAGTTCAATAAAGCCGTTTTCAAAATGACGCGATGGGCTTTGCTGTTTCAGCAGTGGAGCGATTGAGATAGGCACAGTAATCACCTCAACTTAAACCAGCAACTGCACTCAACCCGCTGATCACATCAACGGTAGAGGCTAGTGCCGGGGTAGATTGGATACGGTTTTGAACGGTCAGACCGATCAGAGACAAATGGCGGATCGCCGTGTTGACGCTTTCAAGCAGCGCACTCTTACGAATAAGAGTTTTGTGATCGCCTTGAACCGCTGCGGCCGCAATGCTGCCAACAGCAGCCGTCACCCGTAGCGCATACGTTGGGATGTTCCCGGCGCTGGCTTCGTTGACAGGCACGGACGGCATGCAGTTGATCTGCGCCAACAGTGCATCAAGCAGGCTTGAATCTTCTGTAGCGTCGGTAATCGCAAGCAACTCCGCACACGTGAGTTGATGAGGCTGGCCCGGACTCAACTTATTGCGCAGCGTCTGTGCATTCATGCCGATCTGTTTAGCTAGCATCGTCACATTGTGACGCGATGGAAACTGGCGGCAGGCTTCCTCAAAGTGGGGATGTTTAGAAACAGCGTAATCAAACATGTTTTGCCCTCATGAATTCACTTAAAGTGAATTACGAACCAATAACGATTTGAAAACGGGAATGGCCCAATGCTTCACGCACCTGTTTTTCCTTCCACTGCGCATAAAGGATGCGTACCAAACCGCTAGCACGCTGGCGGCCGGGTTGGATAACACGAGGTTCAATTGGTAAGCAGGGATTGTTACCTGTAGTCCAGCGGCGGACGGTGGACATAGAAACGCGCTCAAGCGCTGCGAACTCTTTAGGAAACACCTTTTCACTGGGGATTTTCACGATTGTAATTTCAGATGCCATATTGCATGATCCTTTGCCAAAGATTGTCACTGATGCTCTAGGATTGTCACCGATTGTCATCAACAACCATTAATGTTGGCAATGCTAATACTAAAATTGGCATTTATCAACAAGGAAAAGACCACTAATGCTATTTGAGTCCAAAATTAATAATGACGAGCTACTAGACCGAATCTGTGAGGTGTATGGATTTTCGCAGAAAATTCAACTAGCTAGGCACTTTGACATTGCTGCAAGCTCCCTGCAGAACCGCTACAAACGCGGCAACATTTCATATGATTTTGCCGTGCATTGTGCTCTTGAAACGGGGGCTAATATTAAGTGGCTGACAACAGGTGAAGGGCCAGTTTATTCGGGTGAAGTGGCTACAGATGTGCCAGCCACCATCCCATCATTCACTTTAAGTGATGGGAAGCTAGATCAGTCTGGTGTTTTGAGTATTGACCATAAGCTATTTTCAAAACCCCTAACTAACGTGCAATGTGTTCACAGTGAAGGAAAAACACATTTCGTTGAACAAGGAGCTTCTTTATCTGACGGGCTTTGGTTGGTTGATATTGAAGGTGCGATCAGCATCCGCGAGTTAACCGTTCTGCCCGCTAAAAAGCTACACGTTGCGGGGGGTAAAGTTCCTTTTGAATGTACTGTTGGTGATATCACAACTCTAGGACGCGTCATCGGGACGTATAGCGAGACTAATTAATGGCCATCCGTAAAAATCCCGGTGGTGGCTGGATCTGCGAACTATATCCCAATGGAGCTAACGGTAAGCGCATACGTAAAAAGTTTGCCACCAAAGGCGAAGCGCTAGCATTTGAACAATACACAGTCCAAACACCCTGGACTGAAGATAAAGAGGATCGCCGGACATTAAAAATGCTAGTTGATTCATGGTTCAGCGCACACGGCATTACGCTGAAAGATGGCCTTAGACGGCAAGGGGCGATGCATCACGCTTTTGAGTGCATGGGCGAACCGTTGGCACGTGACTTTGACGCCCAGATGTTTTCACGGTATCGAGAGAAACGACTCAAAGGAGATTATGCCCGCTCAAATAGGGTAAAAGAGGTATCACCTCGCACCCTAAATTTAGAACTTGCATATTTCCGGGCAGTATTTAATGAATTAACCCGTTTAGGTGAATGGAAAGGCGAAAACCCACTTAAAAACATACGCCCTTTTCGAACTGAAGAAACCGAAATGGCTTTCCTTACCCGCGAGCAAATTCAACACTTGCTCAGCGAATGCCAGCACAATGACGAATTACTTTGCATAGTAAAAATTTGCCTTGCTACCGGCGCACGTTGGTCTGAGGCTCAGGGACTTAAGAAAAGCCAAGTAACCAAGTACAAAGTCACTTTCACCAAAACAAAAGGCCGCAAAAACCGTACAGTGCCAATCAGTGTCAATTTGTATGAGGGCTTACCCGAGGCTAAGAGCCTGTTGTTTACCTCGGATTGTTACGGTGCTTTTCGATCGGCACTTGAACGCACCGGCATAGAATTACCGGCAGGGCAATTGACCCACGTTTTACGGCACACTTTCGCATCACACTTCATGATGAACGGTGGCAACATTCTCGTTTTACAGCGAGTCTTAGGACATACTGACATCAAAATGACGATGCGTTACGCCCACTTTGCCCCCGATCATTTAGAAGAAACTCTACGGCTAAATCCACTAGATGGAAGTGGCGGTGAAATGGCGATAGAAATGAACATCTCTGACAATCCATGACAACAAATGACAACTCATCACATTGTTTATTAACGTAAATCATTGTTTTTACAGCGTTGGGATAGTTACTCATAATCGCTTGGTCACTGGTTCAAGTCCAGTAGGGGCCACCAAATCTCGCTGTTTTCACAGCCAAAAAAGCCACCTTCCTAAAGGTGGCTTTTTTATTTCCATCCGCCCGCGTGATCAGCTTCCACCGCTCTGCCGTTGATGCGCTAGCTGTTCGGCACGCAGCAGGATTTCCTGCAAATCGTCCTCGTCGATATCAAACAGTTCGCCCTGCATCAGCGCCTCGTGCAGATCGGCGCGGGTGATAGACACCGCATCAATCGGCAGATTAGCCGTCTTCGCCTCGGTCGGCGCCAAAGGGTGCGGGTAGCGTCGCCCGGCCAGGTTATTGAAGACGATCGCCAGCAGCGCCAATAGCACCGAGTTCAACAGCACCGGGTACAGCACAAAGCTATAGCCCAGT